>Ga0351837_1007_pt1 | contig 56342 bp, 48 predicted proteins | sample BONcelHFGM3001D6_FD_206753 | JGI IMG/M metagenome (GOLD analysis project Ga0351837, IMG submission 206753) | Enriched cells from coal bed in the Powder River Basin, Montana, United States - BONCAT cells FGM rep1 HSBNCT.FGM.300.1.D6 ...
AGTCCACTTGCTTTTTTTCAATGCTTGTCTCAGGTCGGCATCAATGGCAAAACGGCTCACCAGCGAATTTCCGCATTTGATGTTGATGTCAATATTCGGAAGGGTTTGCAATTCTTTAAGCTCCCCTCCTTTGTAAGGAGGGGTGTCCGTAGGACGGGGTGGTTGTTTTCCAAACCAACTTCTAACTACATCCAACAATCCCTCCGGATTATCCCAAACCCATTTATTTTCAAATCTTAATACTCGTATGCCAAATGACTCCAGAAATAAATCACGTTCGTGGTCGTACTCTGCTTGTGTGGCTTCAAAATGCCCTTGCCCGTCTAATTCAATGGCTAAGCGTTCTTCAGGACAATAAAAATCCAGAATATAATTGGCCACACTGTGTTGCCTTCTGAACTTTCTTCCATCCATTTGCTTCCCTTTCAATAAGGTCCAAAGCTTAGCTTCTGCTGGAGTGAGATTGTTTCTTAGTTCTTTGCGGAATGTTTTGAGGTGTGGTAGGTTGTTTAGTTTTTCTTGACCCCTCCGTCCTTCGGACACAGCCTCTAATATAGGGGAGGAGCTTTTTATGTAGTAAGCGTTTTTCAGCAGCTCAATCCACAAACGCAAACGGCAGATTTTTACCGAATTTGGGTTAATGTCAACGCCAAACAGACAGCTTTCGATAATCGTTTGCTTTTCGTGAAACAGTGTTTCTTGTATTCGCTGGCTTTCTTTGTTGCTTGGGTTGTATTCAAAAAGTTCGCCTTCTTCGTCTGTAACAATCAATTCATCATGTACCACTTCAACCTGATATTCTTTCAGGCGTTTGCCTTCTCGGTCTTGCAAAATTTTCAAGTCGTTTTTCACGGCAATCATTTCATTGAGTGCCGAAACCAAAAAATGTCCTGAACCAACGGCAGGGTCGCAAATTTTGATGCTGTTTACAATCTTGTTGGCTTCTTTTCGGTCTTCAATTTTGTCGTAAAGTTCTTCAAGCGTAGTGCAATTCCATTTTTTGGTTTCATTGAACTTCTGCACAACAGCTTTGCGAATGGTTTCACGACACATATACATTGTGATGAAACCCGGAGTGAAAAACGACCCGTCTTTGTAGCCGTTTATTTTCTCGAAAATCAATCCGAGAACCGAAGCGTTAATCAGTGTTTTGTTGTCTTCCTGAATCTCTTCAATGCCTTCTGCTCCAAAGTCGTAAGCATCTAAAAATTCAAACAAGTATTGAAGTGTAGAGATGTTGCCCGACCGTTTTTTGCCTTGCTGGTCTTTCAGTACTGTGTGCGAAAAAATCGGAATGGTTTTATCGTCTTTCAGGTTGCTGATAAACAATGTAAGCTGTTCAATATCGGTCGGCTCAAAAAGCGATGAATTGAGATAAGGCACTTTCTCAAAAATCTTTTTTACATCTTCGTTTCTCTCTTCATACTTACGAGCCAATACCTGAAAAAACAAGCTGTTCAGGTCGTCATAATTCTTGATTTTGTCAAGGTTGAGAAACGAAAATGATTTGTCGCCTTTGTGGTATGTAATCAGTTGTGCTTCCAACAACTTCAAAAACAAAATTCTGTTTATCCAGGTAATGGAAAGTTCAAGGGCAACATTAAAAAGTCTTTCTTGCTGTGTGTTGCCAAATTGGTTAGGCTTCTCCAATCGGCTTAGTTTATCCAGGCTGTCGAGCTGAATAATGGCATCTTCAAGAATTGATCCTGTGTGGCGTTCACCTGCTTTGTTTCGTTCAATCAGTTTTTTGCTTCCTTCTTTGGTTTCGGTCAAGCCGATAATGTGCAACAACTCGCTGTAAAAGCGTTTGTCAAGGCTGTTGCTGTCGTTGGTGAACGGAAGTTTCAACAGATGCTCTGGCGAAAGGAGTTTGAATAAAGCAATCAGCGAATTATCGTCTGCCTTGTCCGTATTGCGTAACGGTTTTTGAAAGTCCTGAATGTTGAAGTAAGTAAACTCAATTTCAGAAGTAATGCTGTCAATAAACGGCTCGGCAACTTGTTTGTAGAAAAAATCGGTTTTGGTGTCTGCCAATCGTCCTGCTTCAAAGTCGTTGAATTGCTTTACAAGAATTTTGTTTTGAGCAAAAAGTCTGTCAAATAGGGTAGCGTCAAAAATGAACCACTCGTTTATGTTGGTCGCCACCAAGTGTTTTACTTCAAGGTTCTTATGTGTAATTCGTTCTCTTAGGTAATACAAAACCAATTCCTGAAATGCTTTTGCATTCAGTTTTTTGGTGGTAATCATTTCGTTTTTATTGGTCGGCTTTTTGGCTTCGATGATCACACCAACCGTTGAGCTTGCTTGTGGCCCATTATGAATAACAAGGTCGTTTCGACCTTTGGTATTTATAAAATGGTTTTGCTTGTAATAGGTGTCTTTAAGAAAGTCGGAAACCAGGTTTTTATGAAACTCTTCGCTTTCTGTGTCATTTGTCCTGTCGAGTAAAGTAATAAGATTGGTCTTGAAACCTTCAATTTCAGTCCTGTTCGGTTTCACTTTTAAAAAGGCTTTGTTCAGTGCCTTACGGGGTTTCAGTTCTTTCAGAATCATAACCTATTGATGTGTTCCATTTCAGCCGGTTAAGATAGGAATTTTTGGGTGGAGTGGTATAAAAACCGTTGATAAAAAAATGGCTCTTTTGTTTATTTGAGCGTTGGCTCGTGTGTCGGGAAAAACCAAATGTGCCATTTGTGCGGTGGGGTTTTATACTTTTGACTAACGTTTCCATAACCAATTGTATTCGCGTATTTTACAATTTGATCATTTACAGATCATCGGTAGTAAGGGCAAATTTAACGATTTGTTTTTGAATACGATTTAACGGTTTCGGGCTTTGCGTTCGGGCGGGTTTCGGAGCATCCGCCGCGGCGGATCAACCAAGCAGAAATCCGCCTGAGGCGGACACAAAGCTTGATTTAACCACTGAACCGCCACTTTTGGGTAGGTGCTGTTGTGCGTAGGTTTTCTATTGGAAGTCAATGTCGATACCGTCATATTTTGCAATTAGTTCGGGTAAAGTCATGGTTTCAATTTCTAATTCCTTGCAGATGGCAGGAATTTTCTTGAAAAGTTTATTGTCGTTACTGTTTTCCGTTTCTTCTGTCACCAAGACAACTCTTTCCCCGTCCTTAATGAGATTCAAGCAAAGGATTATTTGCTTCATATCTGCATCATTCAGAAATGAATTCTTTTGATTTTCAAACTCTGTATCAGAAAGTTTCTTTTGTCGCCTTACAACTGTATTTACAAATTGATTTTCTACTTGTCGTAAAAATTTTGCTGGCGAAGGGACAAGTAAAGAATCGGTCTTGTATGGGACTTTTGAAGATTTCAAAAATGTCTTATCGTTAAGATAATCAAGTGTTGTAAGCACAATCCCCTTGGAGTTGTAAGTACATTCTTGAAAAACTTTGTCAATGATTATTATTTCACCTTTTTCTATTTTGGTTTTGAAGAAGTTAAAAAGTACTCCTTTTTTGTCAAATGGCAAGTAGTAACGAACCAACGACAAGAGTGAATTTGTGTCGATTACTACTTTCATTGTAAATACTTTTCAAGTTTATCGGGTGAAATATTTAAAGTTTTGCAAACGTCATACTCGTTTATAACTCCTTCATAGAAAGCTGTCTGAATAGTTGAAACAAGCAAGGGTGAATTCATAGGTTTTGGAGTTGATCCACCCTTTTGAATTCCTTGCAACTTCTCTAACTCTCTTTGTTTTTCTTCTTCTTCTTTTCGTAAACGATATTTCTCGTCAAAATCGGCTTTTATATTATTGTAGTTACTCTGAGTAATTTTCTTTTGATATAAGAGTTTAGTGAATAAAGCAATTTGACTTAAATGCGTTCTCTTGGAAATGCTATCAATCAATTCAAAATGGTAGTCATTACTTCCGTCTGCCTTGTCAATTTGCTCAAAGGATTTATCGTATTCACCTGCAAGAAAATGATAAGCAAAGTCATTACACCATCTTTCAATTGATGAAAGTTTATTATTTGCGAAGTTTGAAATATCAAGTTCTTCGATTTCTTCTTCGTTGATTAGGTAATGCCCTAATTCGTGAATAAGTGTAAAAATTTCTCTTCTGAAAGACGCCTGCTGTCTTTTAAGGACGATAACATTTGGATTTAAAAAGAAACCGTCAACATTGGCTTTTTCCTTTTTATTCCAAGTTTCCACAAATTCAAAAACAAGGATGTTGTTTTCTGCGAATGTTGAAATTAAGGCTCTTAGAAATTCCTTAGGAACAGGATTGAATTCTGGGTATAAATCCTTTCTAATCTTTTTAGCAATAATTTTTGGGTCGTCTTTTACCGTGTATACTGGTAAAGTCCTGTCAATATTAATTTCAGCAAGTTTTGAAATTGCCGAAAGAGAGATTTTGAATTCTTCAAATTGATTTACGATTTTCTTGGCACCGATATTTAGGTCTGTGCCAAATTTGTTTTTTCTGAAGAAAATACTTGCGTCTTGAGAAACTTCTGGTGATTTAGGGTCTAAATAGTAATGTAGTCCTTTGTTGAATACCTTGTCAATACGTTTTAAGTGACTAACACTGATTTCATTTGAGAGTATGTCGCTTTTTGTTAACGGATTTTTAAGTCCTTCACTAATAGTCAATAACAATTCATCTGCTGTCATTTTGTATAATGTCAGCAGATATTTTAACCTTGATATGTTTTGTTCTACTTTCAAGAAGTCAGTCCTATTAAGTTTGCAAATTTACAATTTTAAACGGTTCTTTTGTCGGTTACGTTGTCCTTTAAACTTACGCACGACTCGTTTATATGTATGACCCAATCATACATATCCGGCCAAATTTGGTTGTATATGTATGATAACAGTCATTTTTTATTTTTTCAGTAAATCTAAAATATTTTTGCAAAACATCAATGGTATATCCGTTTTCAGACGTTTACAACTTTCTCAATTAGTTTTTTCCAGCCGTAAAGTTATGAAATCCACCAAATAAATAAGCCCTGGCAAAAAAATTCCGGAGCATAAGTAGCAAAGTGTTCCTGACAGATCCTGTTTGCAATGGAAAGGAATTGCGCCAACAGCAACAACAGAAGATATATTTGACGGACTTAAGCTGTTTTTCTTTGCCACAAAGACGCTGAGACACCAGGAACCACCAAGGATATATTATTGAACAACAACGCTTTGTGATCCTTTGTGTTCTGGTGGCAAAACAATGACGCGGTATTGGTTCACTGTTGGTTGAACAACAAAATCATTCAACGGTAACTCGGCCGATGAATGAGATCAAAGGAAAAGCAACCCTTTAAAAACACCAACGGCTGAAAGCATATCGCCCCCGGCCGTCGGTCATTACGAATGATCCAAATATCAATCAGATCATCTTTTTGGGGTCAACCCATTCGGTGAATTGTTCATCGGTGAGCAAGCCGAGTTCCATAGCGGCCTGGCGCAGGGTGCTGTGTTCGGTATGGGCTTTCTTGGCTATTTTGGCGGCGTTGTCGTAGCCTATGTGTGTGTTGAGCGCAGTGACCAGCATCAGCGAGTTTTCGAGGTTCTGTTTGATGCGCTCTTCGTTGGCTTCGATGCCGTCAATGGCATGTTCGGTGAAACTCACACATGCGTCGCCCAGCAGTCGTGCCGCCTGCAGCAGGTTGTAGATCATCACGGGCTTAAACACATTCAATTGGAAATGGCCGTGCATGCCCCCGACGGTGATGGCGGCGTCGTTGCCGATCACCTGAGCGCATACCATCGAAAGGCTTTCGTTTTGTGTTGGGTTCACCTTGCCGGGCATGATGGACGAGCCGGGCTCGTTGGCCGGAAGGATCACTTCGCCAATGCCGCAACGCGGGCCGGAAGCCAGCAGACGTATGTTGTTGGCAATATGCATCAGGCTCACTGCCAGCTGCTTCAGTGCCCCCGAGGTTTCCACCATGGCATCGTGTGCCGACAGGGCTTCAAATTTATTGGGTGCGGTCACGAAAGGAAGACCGGTGAGTTTGGCAATGTTTGCAGCCACTTTTTCCGAATAACCTTTGGGTGTGTTGATGCCTGTGCCTACTGCAGTGCCGCCCAGTGCCAGTTCGCTCAGGTGTGCAAGCGTGTTTCTGAGCGCTTTGATGCCATAGTCGAGTTGTGCCACATAGCCCGAGAACTCCTGTCCCAGGGTCAGCGGGGTGGCGTCCATGAGGTGGGTGCGGCCAATCTTCACGATGTCCTTGAAGGCCAATGCCTTTTCATGCAGCGCATTGCGGAGCATTTCCACGCCAGGCAGGGTGGTTTCCACCACCATCTTATAGGCGGCGATGTGCATGGCAGTGGGATAGGTGTCGTTCGACGATTGCGATTTATTCACATCATCGTTGGGGTGGATGGTTTTTTTGGCATCGTCGAGGCTTCCACCGCCCAGCACATGTGCCCGGTTGGCGATCACCTCATTCACGTTCATGTTACTTTGTGTGCCCGATCCTGTTTGCCAGATGACAAGCGGGAAGTTGTCGTTGAGTTTGCCGGCCAGAATCTCATCGGCAGCAGCGGCAATCAGGTCGCACTTCTCTTTGGGCAGCACACCCAGTTCCATATTGGTGATGGCGGCTGCTTTTTTCAGGTAGGCAAAGGCCATGATAATTTCGGAGGGCATTGAGCCTTCGGGGCCGATGCGGAAGTTGTTGCGCGAACGCTCGGTCTGTGCGCCCCAGTACTTGTCGGCAGGAACCTCAACAGGCCCCATGGTGTCTTTTTCGATTCTTACTTTCATGGTTTTTGTTTTTATGTGGTTGTTGTGGTTTTCTGTATGTTCCAAATCAGTCCGGCAGGGATTTATTTAAAGTTCCTGTTGATTTTACTGCTGAGCTGGTACAATTCTTTGCTGATTGCCAGGATTTTTTCCTTGAAATCGTCAAACTCACGATCCTGCACATAGGCTAAATGTTTGCACACCAGCAGGAGTGTTTCGGTTTCGATCAGCGCTTGTGAGGCCTGAACGAGGTTGTTTTTTGATTCAGGGCCGGGTTTCCCGACGGTTCCTGAGGCAAAAAGCACGGGGATTTCAACGGCTTTGTCGCGCAGTTTGCGGGTCAACCCATCTTTTTCGTCGCCCGGAAACCTTCCGGTGAGCTGATAAATAGCTCTTACATATTCCATCATTTGCTCCCACACGGGAAGACTTGCGTAATTCAGATCGGTTCTCATGCCTGGTGTTTGTGTTACAGTATTTTATTGATTTCTTCCGGCGGATCGGCCCAGATAACCTTATTGCCGTGTTGCACCAGTGGGCGTTTAAGCAGTTGTGGGTGTTGCAACAGCAGGCTGATCCAGGCTTCTTCGTTTAATTGTTTGCCTTTCAGTTCTTTTTTGTATAAATCTTCCTGTTTTCTCACCAGGTCTTCGGCTTTCAAACCCGATTTATGGATCAGTGCTTTGAACGTTTCGTAGCTTAAGGGCGATTTCATATAGTCAACCACTTCGCAGGGCAGGTTGTGGGTTTTTAGAAACCCGAGGCCGGCCCTTGATTTCCGGCAGCGTGGGTTATGGTAGATCCTGATCATGGCATTTTGGGTTTAGTCGCGTCCGTATTCCATCAGAAAGGCTTTGATAAAATCATTGAGCTGACCGTCCATCACTGCCTGCACATTGGAGGTTTCGAAGTTGGTTCGGTGGTCTTTGACCATTTTATAGGGGTGCATCACATACGATCTGATCTGCGATCCCCATTCGATTTTTTTCTTGGTTCCTTCGATTTTGTCTTTGGCTTCCTGTTGTTTGCGCAGTTCGAGTTCATACAGCTGCGATTTGAGCATCTGCATGGCTTTTTCGCGGTTCTGGAGCTGGGAGCGGGTTACCTGACATTCGATCACAATGCCGGTGGGGGCGTGTTTCAGCCGTACTGCAGTTTCTACCTTGTTCACATTCTGTCCGCCCGGGCCGCTCGATCTGAAGGTGTCCCAGGAGATGTCGGCCGGGTTGATCACGATGTCAATGTTTTCGTCCACAACGGGGTACACATACACTGAGGCAAAAGAAGTATGCCTTCTGTTGGCCGAATCGAAGGGAGAGAGGCGTACGAGGCGGTGCACGCCGTTTTCGCTTTTGAGGTAACCGAAAGCATACTCGCCTTCAAACTCCAGCGACACGCTTTTGATTCCGGCCACTTCGCCCTCCTGTATGTCGAGTTCGCGCACCTTGAAGCCGTTGTCTTCGGCATACATCATGTACATACGCATGAGCATCTGTGCCCAGTCCTGACTTTCGGTGCCACCTGCACCTGCGTTGATGTTCACGATGGCCGATAGTTTATCTTCCTCGCCGCTGAGCATGTTCCAGAACTCAAGTTCTTCTATTTTTTTCAAACAGTGCTCATGAGCCTTGTCCACATCATCCTCTGAGGCATCACCCGAATCGTAAAATTCGAAGGCAAGGCTAAGTTCGTCATAAAAAGCCATTGCCTCTTCAAATCCTTCGGTCCAGCGTTTTTTCTCCCTGATGGCCTTCAGCAGTGTTTCGGCTTTTTTTGGGTCATCCCAGAAATCCGGGGCGTGTGTGCGTTCTTCCTGTTCTTCTATCTCGACCTTTTTGCGGTCCACGTCAAAGATACCTCCTCAAGGCATCAAGCCTTTTGCGCAGTTCTTTGTAGTGTTCGGTTGTTATCATGGATGATGGTTTTATTTCAGATTGTAAACGATGGGCAAAGGTATGGCTAAATTTGCTTGGGTGTACCTTAAGTTCTCCCGTTGAGGATATCCCACACCAGGCTGGGCTGAAAGCCTTTTTGAATGGCGTAAGTGGCCAGTTTTGCTTTTAACTTGTATGGTTCGGTTTCGTTAACTTTTTTTGATGAGAGAACCTCTTTGAGCACCTGCACATATTCATCGCTGTCAATTTCCTGCAAGCCTATTTCGATGATGAGGTCCGGCACCTTTTTTAACCTCAGGGCGTACATGATTTTGTTGCGGCCCCAGTGGTTGTTGCGTAATTTTCCCAGCGCAAAAGCACGCACAAAGCGGTCTTCGTCAATAAGACCTTCGCGTTCGAGTTGCAGTATTATCTGTTCCAGCACTTCGGGTCTGGCTTTCCAGGACGAAAGTTTTTCCTTGACTTCGCTGATGCAACGTTCCTGATAGTCGCAGAAATGCCTTGCTTTGTCCAGCAGATATTGGTATTCAGAGCCCATGCGAGAAACAGTTTAATGGTTAATAAGCTGCAAGATACGAAATAAAAGCGAAATATATTTGTTGATTCCTTGATTTGTTTAACAAGAACCCGCAACCCGCAACCCGCAACCCGCAACCCGCAACCCGCAACCCGCAACCAGAAACCAGAAACCAGAAACCGCTCCTAGATCATCAAAACCGTCCCTCCCCACGAAAATCCGACACCGAAACCGCCGAGCAGAATATGTGTTCCTTTGGTGAGTAATCCCTGTTTCTGGGCAAAATCAAGGGCAAAGGGAATCGTTGAAGCTACTGTGTTGCCGGTGTTGGCAAGGCATATCAGGTTTTTCTCCGGCGAGATGCCTAGTTTTTTCCCGATGGTTTCAAGGATTACCTGGTTCGCCTGATGAAAGATATAGAGGCCAATCTGTTCGGCGGTGAGGCTGTTTTTTTCGAGAAGTTGTCGCACCATTTCAGGTGCTTTACTTACAGAAAACTGAAATACTGCCTGTCCGTTCATGTAAAATCTGGCGTGGTTCCTTATGTTGCCGAAAGCATCGGTGAAATCGGGCTGTGCTGATTCGGGCAGCGGATGGCGTTCGCGTCCGTGCCTGATGATGATTTCTTCAAACCGGCTGCCATCGGTGCCAAAGACGAATTCGCCCAATCCGGTATTGTGTTGTTCTGACCTGCTGATGAGGCTGGCGGTTGCTCCGTCGCCGAAAATGGCCCTGTTGCTTTTGTCGTCTTGGTGAATGGTTTTGGTGATGGCTTCGGACGTAAGCAGCAGCACATTTGTTGCCGCACGGCTCATGATCAACCCTTTGGCCAAGCTGAGTCCGTAAAGGTAGCCGGTGCAGCCCTGGTTAAAGTCGAATGCGCCGCACTCCTGTTTCAGACCGAGCCGGTGTTGCAAAATACAGGCCGAAGCTGGGGTGTTGTAGTCGCCTCCTGCCGTGCAAAGAATGATGAAATCAATATTGTTTCTGAGGTCAGGATGTTGGGCAAACAAAGCCTCTGCGGCTTTGAAGGCCATGTCGGCAGCTGTTTCGTCCGGGGCTGCAATATGGCGCTGATACACTCCTGTTAAGCGGGTAAGTTCCTTTACCTTGAGCCCGGGAAAAAGCGTGGCAAGGTCCTCGTTGCTCAGAACACGCTCAGGAAGGTAGGTGGCCAGTGCCTTGATATACACGGTTTCGCTCATCATTTTTGGCCGGGTTGTGCAGGGTTTTGCGCTGCCTGCATGTAAAAGGCTGCCTTTTCTGTATCGCCTGTGTCCTGATAATAGGAACTCAGCACCCGTGCAATTTCGGGTTTGGGGTTCCGCTCGAAAGCATTCAGGTAATAACCTATGGCCCTGTCCTGGTCGCCGGTCACATAGTAATAATTGCCAAGATTGATGTAGGGCAGATCCGACTGCGGGTCAAGTTCAACGATCTTCAGGTTTTCGCGCACCGCCTCTTCCATATTGCCCTGCGAAAAAAGAGCATTTGCCAGCCGTGAGCGCGCATTGATTACCGTGGGGCTAATTTCGAGGGATCTCCGGTAATAACCAACTGACGAATCAGGAAGGTTTAATTGGTCGAACGACATCCCGATGTTAAACAAGGCAGCGTCATAATTGGGTTTTAAGCGCAGCGCTCTTTTGAAATATCCGATGGCCTTGTAGGTTTCCTGCACACCACCATCGTATTCCTGCCTGGCCTTGAGCGTGTCACCTTTGCTGTAGAGGCTTTTGGCCCGAAGGAGGTACTGTGCGCCGTGTATCCTCTGGCTGATGATTCCGAGATTGTTGTATGATGTCCAGTGTGTCGAATCAATGTTTATTGCCTGTTTGTAATGGTTGGTGGCTCTTTCGATCAATGGCACAATGAATTTGTAAGGGTTTACAGGCTTCGAAAGCTCGGCATTCACCTGTTTCATTAGTTCACTTGCATAAAGGTCGTTGGCTTTCACCGACTGGTTCAGTTTGCGCATATCGGCCTTGTAGAGTGTAAAGTGCGTGCGCCATTCAGCATTACGGTTCACGGTGAGGTAAGCATAAGGAATCAGCACGGCAAGCATCAGTAGGCTGCTGACGATCACCGGAAACAGCGGACCACTGCTTGTTTTCAGGGGTAGCCGGCTGATGCGGTGAATCAGATAGGCCAACAAGGCAGCAAACGAAAGCGACGAAAAGAACATAAACCGTTCGCCAACAATTCCCGGCACAGGCGAAACGATGTTGGCATACATGGCGATGTTGATCAGGTAGTATAAAATGAAAAAGGACAGTATTGATTTTTTTAGAAAACCCTTGACAGCCAGATACAACAGCCCAAGATGGATGAGCAGCGAAAGCCACACCAGCGGGTCAGCCCAGTTGGTCAGCGGGATCATGTTGAAGCCGTAGTAGTAGCGCAGCGGAAAGGGTAAAAAAAGCAGCTTCAGGTAATAGCCAAGGATATAAAGCGCTGTGGCCATGCGCACGAAGAAATTCTCTTCGACGAACAAGGGGTTTTCCATCAGCCTGAAGTTGCGGTTCATTTCCGGAAGCAACATTCTGGGGCCGAGGACGGCAGGGATAAGAATAAGAACCCCTGCAATGACTACCCATTTGATCTGTGAGGGTTTGGCCGGTGTGAAAAAGTACAGAACCAGCGGAAAAACGGCAAGCTGTGCTATGGCGGTTTCTTTTGACAGCAGGGCAAAGGTATAGAACAACATCCCCTTAAAAAGGTGCGACTTTTTTTGGAAGTCGGCCCAGGCAACAAGGCTTCTGAGTGCAAGCATCGAAAAGATGAACTCCAGCAGTATCTCACGGTTTTTCAAACTGGCCACTACTTCGGTATGCAACGGATGCGCCAGAAACAACAGGCTGATCAGCAGTGGAAACCAGGGATTGTAGCCGCGGAGCAGCCTCAGAAGCAATTGATACAGCAAGAGCACAGCCAATACATACAACAGCACATTGATCAGATGACTGATGTTGGGACTGATAGAAGACCCACCGGTGAACTGTTGTTCAATAGCGAAGCTAATTTGTGCTATGGGCCTGTAGCCAAATGAGTTGCTTCGCTCGGAAGTGTACAGGCTGGTAATGATTTCGGGGATCCCGGCAAGACCTTTGGCAACGGTTTCGTTGTTTTCGACCACCAGATAATCATCCAGTGCATAGTGGTTGCGGATGGTATTGGCGTAATAAAGCACAGAGAACAAAGCCAGCAGGAGCATGGATAACCACTTTCCGGGCACAAATCCGGGCCATACTCTGGACTGATTGGGTTTTTTCGGGTTGTTTTTACTGATTGTCTTTGCCATGCGGACGTATTGATCAGAATTATTGTAGGATAAAGCATTTTTCGGCAAAATAGCGGATGCCGAGTTTTGTCACCAGCGGAGCTTCAGCAAATCCCATGTGGCCGACATGCTCCAGCATCAGCATTTCGGCATGTTGCGGAAGTCCGGCCTGAGCCATGATCTTCACAGCCGGCATCCGGGCATCACTTTTACCAAGTATAAAAAGCACAGGCCGGCTGATTTTGGTCATCAGGCTGATGTGGCTTTCACGGTCGCGCATCCCCGACAGGGCAGCCACAATGGCTTTTTCGCTCTGATCGCGGACAATGTTATCAAATGCTGCTACGGTGGGTTGGTGCGTTGCCGGAAAGGCCGGATCGAACAGTCCCGGAAGGAATTGGTCGAGATAGTTGTTTTTATCCGTGATAACCTGCACAATGGCCTCATTACGGCGGATCTGTGCCTGTTCGTCATCGGCTGCTGCCTGCGAATGAAAAAGCGTTAATCCGGCCAGCCTGTCCGGAAACTGTTTGGCAAAAGCCAGTCCGACATAACCACCCATTGAATGGCCGACAAAAACACAGCGTTCAACCTTTTCTTCATCCAATACTGCCTTTACAGCCCTTGCCATGAGGTTCATGCTGTGTGATTCGCCCATCATGGCTGATGCGCCAAAACCGGGAAGGTCGGGGCAAATAACCTTAAAATGAGTACTCAATGATTTGCTGAAATCATCCCAAACCCGATGGTCCATCGGAAAACCGTGCACCAGCACAAGGCAATTACCCTGACCGCTAAGCTCGTAGGCGATCTCTTTGTGGTCGAGCAAGGCTTTTTTCATATGGCCTGGTTTAAATCTATTGTTTTTTTCATCTGCTGAATAATCTGCCGTTACAAAATCAACCTGGGAAAAAGTGTCTCACTGTTTATCGCAGCACAATTAGGTCAAAGCTTTTAGGCTTGGTCAGGAGAATCAATAAACTCCTTTAATCTTCAGCCAATCACGTTGTTCAGAGGCCGTTGCTTCCACTTCAGCCACGGTTTTCGGTATGGGTCGGCCCAGGATGCGCTGTCCCTGTTCGGTGACCAAAATATCGTCTTCGATCCTGATGCCCCCGAAATCCTTAAACTGCTCCACCTTGTCATAATTAACAAAATCCATGAATTTTTTCTCGTTCCTGAACTTGTCAATCAATGCGGGAATAAAGTAAATGCCCGGCTCGTTGGTCATTACCATTCCGGCTTTCAGTCGTTTTCCCATGCGGAGGTAGGCTGTGCCGAACTGATCCGACCTTTTTGTTTCCTCATCATATCCTACGTGGTTTTCGCCAAGGCCTTCCATGTCGTGCACATCCATTCCGAGCATATGTCCCAGGCCATGAGGGAAAAACAGGGTATGTGCCCCGGCGGCTACGGCATCATCAGTATTGCCTTTCATGAGGCCAACCGACTTAAGACCTTCGGCAATAATTCGTGCAGCAACGAAGTGCATGTCGCGGTAGGGCAATCCCGGTGCAGTTGCTTTAATGCTTTCCATATTGGCTTTCAGCACAATTTCATAGATGTCTTTTTGGCGTGCATTGAACTTTCCGCCAACGGGAATGGTTCGTGTGATGTCGCTTGAATAAAGCGAGGGCAGTTCGGCTCCGGCATCCACCACCAGCATCCGGCCTTCGGTGAGCACATTGCCGTGGTAATGATTGTGAAGTGTTTGCCCGTTGATGCTCAGGATAACGGGAAAGGACACAGTGCCTCCGTGTGCGAGTGCAATGCCCTCGATGGTTCCGGCGATTTCCTGTTCAATAAGGCCGGGTTTGGCCATTTTCATGGCTGTGGTGTGCATCAGCCAGGCAACATCCACGGCTTTCTCAATTTCACTGATTTCCAGATCGTCCTTGATTTCCTTAAGCTTAACTACGGCCTTGATAAGAGGGATGCTGGCTCCGGCTTTCACCTCATGACCCGGCATACCCAGCATACGGCCCATTTCGATCATCAGTTTTGAACGATAAGGGGGCAAATAATGGATTACGCGCCCCTGTTGCATGGCCTTGCTGATCCAGTTTCCGAGCTCAGAATAGGCAAGTGTGGCATTTATTCCGACTTCTGCTGCCTGTCGGGCAACAGATGGCTGCTCGCCCATCCAGATGATGTCGTCAATGTCATAATCATTTCCAAACAAAAGCTCCTCGCCTGACTCAAAATCAATGAGGCCGCAAAATCCCGGGTGGTTGATCCCGAAGAAATATGAAAAATGGCTGTCTTGCCTGTAATGATAGATATTTGCAGGGTAATTAAACGAAGCATCAGGGTTTGCCGGAAAAAGGCCAATGCCCGAGTTCATTTCCTTTTTGAGTTTATTGCGTCTTTCGACGTAGACTTCTTTTGTAAACATAAGGATGGGTTTAAAAGGGATTATTATTGATTTGCCATGATCTGCTCAATTTCTTCTGCCTCAACCGGGATGCCTTCCATAAGGTCAACAGGGTCTCCGTTTGTTACCAGCAGGTCGTTTTCGATACGGATGCCGATTTTTTCTTCTCGGATGTATATTCCGGGCTCGAGGGTAAGCACCATTCCCGGCGCCAGGGGTTCAAATTTCGAGCCCACATCATGCACATCGAGCCCAATGTGGTGGGCAACACCGTGCATCATGTATTTTCTGAACAGGGGTGCTTCGCTGGACTGGTTTTTCACCTGCGCCATATTGAACAGGCCCAGACCGATCATTTCCTCTTCAAGGAGTTTCCACACTTGTGTGTTGATGTGTTCGATAGTGTTTCCGGGCCGGTAAAGGCTTTTTGCCTGCCTGAACACGCGCAGCACAGCATCATAACACTGTTTCTGCCGCTTGTTGAAACGCCCGTTTACGGGAATCGTACGGCTCAGGTCGGCAGAATAATTGGCATATTCGGCACCCATATCGAGCAACAACAATTGTCCGTCAGCCAAAAGGCTGTTGTTGGCTGTGTAATGAAGTGTACAGGCATGTTCGCCCGAGGCAATGATGGGCTGGTAACCGTGTCCGCCCGCCCGGTTGATGGTGAACTCATGATCTATTTCTGCCTGTATTTCAAATTCATACTTACCCGGACGTGTACATTTCATGACCCTGTCGAACGCCCGGGCAGTAATCGTTGCTGCCTTAGACAGCAATTCAATTTCTTCGCCTGATTTGATTGTTCTGAGTTTTTCGAGTATCGGGGCTGCCCTTCTGAACGTGTGGAGCGGGTATTTTTTCATCATCATGCCCGAGAACCGCTGGTTGCCTGACTCTGAATCAGAATGGAACTTGATGTACTCGTTGTTGTTGAGGTACACCTCATTGGCATAATTCATCACCTCCTGCAGCACCGATGTGAACTGATTGTATTGGAGGATTTTCTCAATACCCGAGCCAAGGCGGGCCTGCTCAACTGATAGTCCTTTGCCTTCCCAGATGGCTTGCTGTTCATCAGGCTGTGTCATAAACAACACTTCCCGAAGGGCAGGATTGGGGCAATCAGGAAACAAAATCAGGCTGCAATCAGGTTTGTTAATTCCTGTGAGGTAAAAAAAATCAGACTGTTGCCTGAACGGATAAAACTGATCACCGTTGCGCGGCACAAGACCGGCCGACACAAAAACAGCCAGGGAACGGGCTGGAAGCATGGCTGCAAACCTGCTTCGGTTGTGTACAAAAAGACTGCTGCTTAATGGAGTATGCCGCATAATAAAAACCCTGTTCGCTATCTGTTGAAAAAAATCAGCTAAACCCTTGCACGGATTCAAACGAATAAATCCCTACATTTGTTAGCTCATCCATGCAAAAGTAATTTTTTTAACTGTTTTTGATCAATTTTTCAGGTTCAATTGTTATCATGCAAAACTAACACTATGGGCAAAGCACTTCATTACTCCTCGATCACCAAGAAGATAATCATGTCACTTGCAGGGCTTTTCCTGACGAGTTTCTTAGTGGTCCACCTTTTGATCAACCTGCTGATCTTGTTTGATGATTCCCGGGAGTTGTTCAACCAGGCGGCTCATTTCATGGCCACAAACCCGCTGATTCAGACGTTTCAATGGGTGTTGTTTGCCGGTTTCATCGTCCATATCATCTTTGGGACGGTGCTTCAGGTGCAAAACTGGATGGCAAGGCCGGTCAAGTATGAGAAAAAAGGCTCATCAGAGCAGTCTTATTTCTCAAAATTCATGATCCATACGGGGGTTATTATCTTTATTTTCCTCATCATCCACTTTGCCAACTTTTTTGTAAAGGCAAAATTCGGGCATATCGAATCCATCAGTTATGAATCGGGCACCTACGAAGACCTGGGTTTGCTGATTGTGCAGTTGTTCAGCGATGGAGGGTATGTGGCTTTTTATGTGGTGGCGCTCCTGCTGCTCGGATTTCATCTTGACCACGGTTTTCAATCGGCTTTTCAGTCGCTGGGACTCAACCACAGCCGCTACACACCTGTCATTAAGCTTGCCGGGACTTTGTTTTCAATCCTGATCACCCTCGGCTTCATTGCAATTCCGCTGGTAATTTACTTTTCGTAACACAAAATACTATGGTTAAGTTAGACGCAAAAATCCCATCCGGCCCTCTGGCCGAAAAATGGACGAACTATAAGGCCCATCAGAATCTTGTTAACCCTGCAAACAAGCGCAAACTCGACATTATTGTTGTTGGCACCGGACTTGCCGGAGCTTCTGCTGCTGCCAGTTTTGGCGAATTGGGCTTCAACGTTAAAGTATTCTGCATACACGACAGTCCGCGCCGGGCGCATAGTATCGCTGCACAGGGTGGCATCAACGCTGCCAAAAATTATCCCAACGATGGCGATAGTGTGTACAGGTTGTTTTACGATACGATCAAAGGAGGTGACTACCGCGCCCGTGAGGCCAATGTGTACCGGCTGGCCGAAGTGAGTAACAGCATTATTGATCAATGTGTGGCTCAGGGTGTTCCTTTTGCCCGCGAATATGGCGGACTACTCGATAACCGTTCTTTTGGCGGTGCCCAGGTTTCCCGTACTTTCTACGCCCGCGGGCAAACCGGTCAGCAGCTCCTGCTTGGTGCCTACAGCGCCCTGAGCAAAGAGGTTGGCAGCGGCTCGGTTCAATTATACACCCGCCGCGACATGATGGATCTGGTGATGGTTAACGGCAGAGCCAGAGGCGTGATTATGCGCAACCTCATAACCGGAGCTATCGAGCGCCATGCAGCCCATGCAGTTGTGCTGGCTACCGGTGGTTATGGCAATGTGTTTTTCCTCTCGACCAACGCAATGGCATCCAACAGCAGTGCCATCTGGAAAGCATACCGCAAAGGCGCTTTTTTTGGCAATCCTTCATTTACTCAGATTCACCCGACCTGTATCCCTGTGCATGGCGATTACCAGTCGAAACTCACGCTGATGAGCGAAAGCCTCCGCAACGACGGACGCATTTGGGTTCCCAAATCATTGGAAGATGCCGAAAAAATCCGCAAAGGGCAGCTTAAACCTACCGATTTGACAGAAGATGCAAGGGATTACTACCTCGAAAGACGTTATCCGGCCTTTGGCAACTTAGTGCCGCGCGATGTAGCCTCCAGAGCAGCAAAGGAACGCTGTGATGCAGGATTTGGGGTTGGGTCAACAGGACTGGCTGTGTACCTCGATTTTGCCGATGCCATCAACCGCCTTGGAAAACATGTGATTGAAGCCAGGTATGGAAACCTCTTCCAGATGTATGAAAAAATCACCGACGAAAACCCATACGAAACCCCCATGATGATCTACCCGGCTGTGCATTACACTATGGGCGGCATCTGGGTAGATTACGAGCTGCAGACAACCATTCCGGGCCTGTTTGCTGCCGGCGAAGCCAACTTTTCTGATCACGGTGCCAACAGGCTGGGCGCTTCTGCACTCATGCAGGGATTGTCGGACGGATATTTCGTTTTGCCCTATACCATGCAAAACTATCTTGCTGATCAGATCGGTGTGCCACGGTTTAAAACCGAATCGGCCGAATTTGAACAAGCCGAAAAGGAAACCCGCGAACGTATCAATACGCTTTTGAACATCAAGGGAAAAAACACCGTGGACAGCTACCACCGAAAGCTTGGCCTCATTATGTGGGATTATGTGGGAATGGGCCGAAACAAAGAAGGACTTGAAAAAGCCATTGGAATGATCCGCGAAATCAGGGCCGACTTCTGGCAAAATGTTATCGTTCCCGGAACCAACGAACAGGTGAATCCCGAACTCGAAAAAGCACTCAGGGTAGCCGACTTTCTCGAACTGGGCGAACTCATGGCCCGCGACGCCCTCATCCGCGAAGAATCCTGCGGAGGCCACTTCAGAGAGGAATACCAAACCCCCGAAGGAGAAGCCCTGCGCAACGACACAGCGTTCAATTTTGTGGCAGCCTGGGAGTTTACCGGACAGGAAAACGAACCCGTACTCCACAAGGAACCTTTGCAGTATGAGTTTGTTGAAGTGAAACAACGCAACTATAAATAGTCTTTTGTACTCATTCCATTATAAAAAGAAGTAATATGGATTTGACCTTAAAAATATGGCGACAGGCTTCAGCCGGGGCGAAAGGTAAGTTTGTCAATTATCCGGTAAGCGATGTTTCGGAGGATGCTTCGTTTCTCGAGATGCTGGATGTTTTAAACGAAAGTTTAGTGATGAAAGGTGATGAGCCTGTGGCTTTTGACCACGACTGCCGCGAAGGCATCTGTGGTGCATGCAGCCTCTATATCAACGGCCGCCCTCATGGCCCTGATAAAGGTATCACCACCTGCCAGATGCATATGCGTAATTTCAAAGACGGCGAAACCATTGTGATCGAACCCTGGCGGGCAAAACCTTTCCCGGTGATAAAAGACCTGATGGTTGACCGTACGGCATTTGATGAGATCATACAGGCCGGAGGTTTTGTTTCGGTGCGCACCGGCGGTGTGCCCGACGCTAATGCCATTCCCATTCCCAAACGACATGCCGACCAGGCAATGGACGCCGCTGCCTGCATTGGCTGTGGTGCCTGCGTGGCTGCCTGTAAGAATGCCAGTGCCATGCTCTTTGTGGCGGCCAAAGTATCACAGTTTGCCTTGTTGCCTCAGGGAAAAATAGAAGCATCCGAAAGGGTAAGGAACATGGTAACGAAAATGGACGAACTGGGTTTTGGCAATTGCACCAATACCTACGCCTGCGAAGCCGAATGCCCCAAGGAAATATCCGTGTCGCACATCGCCCGCATGAACCGCGAGTATATGGTGGCAAAAGTAACAGCCCCGAAAGAATAGATTTACGCACAGTTTTAAAGTAATACACAACCGAAACCGGCCTTCAAAGCCGGTTTTCGGCTTTTTGTCAATAGGCCGTAGGATGAAAGAAACTGGCAGAGCGGGAGGATGGTGGTGTGGTAGGGTTACTATACCATGTAGTATATACTTTGTTATATATGTTCCGAAGCCAATCAGAAAGCCGTATTTAATTCTTAGAAAAAAATTAAAGCTTAACATTAGCCTATTGACTTTTGCTTCTTAAGTTTGTATTTTAGCTTGTTTTAAACAAGCAAAACAATGTCTCCTTTCCTGCAATCGTTGATCCAGATGATTACAAAGCCCAACACACGGAAGTATTTGACGGAGCGGACAGGCATTGAAAAGCAAAGAATCTAATCAAACACAATTAAAAGATGAATTTGGCAACACAATTAAAAAATAATATATTAGCAACGCAAGGCCAGCAGCTTTGGGACATAAGGGATGTTAAGAAGGGTATTTACTTTTACATCCTGAAAACCGGAAACCAGAGCAAAAGCGGGAAGTTAGTTATTAACTAAATTAGCAACTGAACCATTCCCTGATTTGGGGAATGGTTCAGTTTTAATTACTTTAAGATGAGAAAATTAATAATATTTCTGCTCTTCATCTCCCTGAGCAGTCAGGCACAAATTCCGGTAATTAAGTGGCAGCAATGCTTTGGTTCTCCTGATATAGATATGAGTAATGGAATTGTGGCTATGAATGATGGATTATTGTTTGCAATTCATCTACGTGATTCAATACCAGGAATTACAAATTATCATGGTATGGGTGATATTTGGGTTGTAAAAACTGATAATACCGGAAACATTATTTGGGAAAAATGTTTTGGGGGAAGTAAAGGAGATGTGCCTCAGAAATTAATAAAGAAATCTGAAGATGAGTATTTCATTTATGGATATACCTATTCGACTGACGGCGATGTTCAGTCTGGAAATCATGGACATTCTGATGTTTGGGTGGTGAAAATTAACAGGCAAGGAGATATTCTATGGGAGAACACCTATGGATGTACAGGGATTGACGATCCAAGAGACATGATCCTGACCCCCGATGGTGGGTTTGTGATGATTGACCGCATTGGTATAGGCGGAGGTGATGTTACCCATTTTTATGGAATTGGCGATTGCTGGATGGCCAAATGCGACTCATTAGGCAACCTTGAGTGGGAGAAAACACTTGGCAACGCTGGCCTTGACAATTGTGTTTCGATGATCGTGAATAGTGTTGGCAACATAATGATGATCGGGGCAGCACAGTGGCACGGAGGGCTTGTTGAGTGTTACCCTGACGGAGCTTGGGGCGATGTGTGGATTGTTGAACTCGATCTTCAAGGCAACATCCTGGCACAGTATTGCTATGGCGGCAGTCATTACGACCTGGGTTACTCTATCATTGAATTGGAGGATGGATTTGCCTATATTGCTTTCACTGTCTCTAATGATGGAGACATTTCAGGATTGCATGGTCCACCGGATCTTTTTAGTGATATCTGGGTTGTAAGGTTAGATGATCAAATGGAGATCGTTTGGCAGAAATGCCTTGGAGGGTATGACAGTGATTTTCCTATTTACATCACTCAGACAGGAGATGGAGGATTTGTAGTCATTGGAATGGTGATATCAGACGATGGTGATGTCAGCGGCAACCATTCTATTGATGACAATTATGGGGATATCTGGGTAGTTAAATTAGATGGTGAAGGAGAATTGCTGTGGCAGCAATGTTATGGAGGCAAGTGGGCTGAGCGCTTAGAAAACCCGCATACGGTGCTGAAAAAAAGCGATTATAATTATGTTTTTGCAGCATCAAGCAATTTCAGCCCCTCGTTTGATGTGCAATGCGGCACCTTCCACAACTACAATGCCTGGTTGTTCGAGATAGCCCTTGAAGACACCACCCGCATTATTAATCCGGTTGCAAACCGGCAATCAATTAACATCTTCCCCAACCCCGCCACAACCGAAGCCTGGCTGCAACTGCCCGAGAGTATAAATCTTACACAGGTACATATCGAACTGTACAGCCCAACAGGCAGTTTGCTGCTTCGGACAAAACCGGAAAGTAACTTCTACCGCATTGAAACCGCCCTGCTGCCCCCCGGCTTGTATGTTGTCAGGTTGTGGGATGGAAAAGGCTGGAAGAGCGGGAGGTTTGTGGTTAAGTAGTTTGGAAGGGTTGAACGTCAGGAACGATTCAGTTACAGCTGATTTTTAGCGTTTTACCCCCAGCCCCTAAAGGGGAGCCGCTAAAAATCAGTTTTTACTGCCCTTCGAGAGTCTCCCTTCGACGTTTCGACAAGCTCATTTCGACAGGCTCAATGCATCGCAACGCGGCGCAGGCTCAGGGCATTGCAGGGCACTCTAAAGGGAGCTGCTAAAAATCAGTTTTTACTGAATTATCAGGTGACAATTTCCCAGCAATGACCTCAGTCTGAATTGAGAAACTGAACTGAAAATCATCATTGTGCGGTGGCCTGCCAGCCCAACAAAGCACCATTCTATGAAACAATTCATTTTTCATTTGCCGGCCCTATTCAAGCAAATATCCTGTATACAGGATTCAGTTGGTCTGGCAAGCCATCCCAACAAATCACTTTCCTTGCAACTAATTTCCTGTCATTTTCTGGGTCTATTTAGACAATTTCCTAGTTATTTGATTCAGTTGGTCTGGCAAGCCCAAACAGCGGGCGTGGGTCGGCATGAGCGAAATAAACCATAGAAAACACAGCAAAGGTCGCCGAAGGCAGATTTGCCTCGGCAAATTGAAAGGCCGGTATGTGCGAAAGAGTTTGGCGAGGCACTACTTTGCTCGTGTTTTCATGGTTTTTTGAGCGCGGGTGGATAGCTTTGTTTGGGCTTGATTTTTTCGTTCTTTTTCATCAAGGAAAAAGAACGAAAAGAAAATCAATGCTTTAACATAGAAAATCGAACTGAGCGTGGCGGGTTTCGTGTTAGGAGTTCAGAGTTCCAAGTTTTTTTGATTGTTGAAACCGATTCATTAAGTAACATTTTCCCGTCAATGACAACCGCCAAAATGTTGAAATTGAACTGAAAACCACACCAACCCGGAACCCTGAACCCGCAACAAGAAACCAGTGCGGAGCCGCTAAAAATCAGCTTTTACTGAATCATCACGTGACAACTTCCCGACAGCGACGGTTCTTTTTCCTTTTTTCTTGGTTCTGGTTACTTGTTCCTGGTTTCTTGTTACTTGTCTGCTTGGCTCTTTTGCCTTGGCTCTTGTTCCTTGGTTCATGTTCCTTACTTGGCTCTTTTGCCTTTTGTCTTGGTTCTTGGTTCTGGTTTCTTGGTTCTTGGTTCTGGTTTCTTGTTACTTGTCTGCTTTAGGCCTGACGAAGGGAGTAAACCAAATGACGAACTATCCTGCACATCCATTTTTTCCTGTACTTTTGAAGTTTAATTCAGCTATTGCGAAGCATGCTTTTCCGTCAGGTCATAGGTCAGGATGCCCTCAAGCAGAAACTCATCCAGTCTGTTACCGAAAGCAGGGTAAGTCATGCCCAGATGTTTCTGGGCCCTCCGGGGAGCGGGAAACTTGCCCTTGCACTGGCTTATGCAACCTACATCAACTGCACCGCCCGGAAGCCAGAAGACAGCTGTGGCGTTTGTCCGTCGTGCATCAAAATGGGAAAACTCATCCATCCCGACCTGCACGCTGTTTTTCCAACTACCACTACAAAGAAGATAAAAAGCAATCCCGAATCGGTGCTTTTTATGGAAGAATGGCGGCAGTATGTGGTGCGCGAAGGGGCCTACACCAACCTGAACGACTGGTACAATTTTCTTAGTGTTGAAAACAAACAGGGAACCATCTTCACCCGCGATGCCAACGAACTGATCAGAAAGCTTGGATTTAAGGCATATGAAGCCGAGTATAAAATTGCTATCATCTGGATGGCCGAGAAAATCAATATTCAGGCAGCCAACAAACTGCTCAAACTGCTCGAAGAACCACCTGCCAAAACCCTGTTCATGCTGATTGCCGAAGAGCAGGAAGAGATACTGCCTACGGTGCGCTCCCGCACCTATCTGGTTAAGGTTCCGCGAATTCACGATCAGGATGTGCTGAAAGCCCTTGTTGAGCGCTATCAGTGCAGGGAGGCCGAAGTGAGGGAGGCTGCCATGCTGGCCGAAGGTAACTGGCTTGAGGCTGTCCGGCTTCAGGAAAACAATGAAGAGGAAAAGTATTTTTTCAGAACATTTCAGCAATGGATGCGGCTGTGTTTCAAATCGGCCATACCCGAATTAACCGATTTCACGGCAAACATTGCCACCATCGGCCGCGAAAAACAAAAAGCTCTGCTGCACTACGGTCTCCATGTGTTCCGAAACGGGATGCTGGTTAACAGCCGCCTGAACGACCTGCTCAGAATCACGGATGAAGAAAAGGAATTTAACCTGAAGTTCGCACCCTTTGTCAATGCAGTGAATATCGAATCCATGATCCGCCTGATGGAGGAAGGAATCAACCACATCGAACGAAATGCACATGCCGGGATACTGTTCACCGATATCAGCCTGAAAATGGTGAAGTTGCTCAGGATGAAAAACTGATTGTGCAGGCTGTGGCACAGAGTTGTACAGAGAATCACAGAGTGCCATAGCGTTTTATTGAATCTTTTTCTTTATTCAACTTCGTGTCTCCTTTGTGTCCCTTTGTGCCACAGCCAAGAATCCTCCAAACAGCAATTGCGCTCAAAGTTCATTTCTCTTTATGTAACTCCGTTCTTCTTCGTAACTTTGTGCTGTAAATTGAACATCAATGTCCGAACAACATACAGGCAAGGGAGCTGAGCTTTTCGTTCCGAGAGGCTGCTGCCGTGCCCCCCGCGTATTTAATCCCAAAGACCGCATTTTTCAGCACCAATGCTGCAAACTCGACGAGCACAACTGGCTTAAGGGCTACGAAAGCCCTGTGGAGGCCGGTCAGCTCAGGATAGCCGAGGTTAGGTTTAAGAACGGCAGAAAGGATTTCTTCTCCTACACCCGCGATATCGAACTAAAAGAAGGAGAAATCATTGCTGTTGAAGCCAGCTCAGGACATGATATCGGCATAGTGACACTAACCGGAGATGTGGTTGCGCTGCAGATGAAACGCAAAAAAGTAGCGCAAAACCCCGACGAACTTAAAAAAGTTTACCGGCACGCAAAGCTTGCTGATGTCGAGAAATGGGTGAGTTCGATTGAACTCGAAAACCATACACTGTTCAATACCAGAGAAATAATCAGTGAGCTTGGACTCGACATGAAGCTTAACGATGTTGAGTATCAGGGCGACAAAACCAAAGCAATTTTCTATTACACTGCCGAAGACCGGGTAGATTTCCGCATCCTCATCAAACGACTGGCAGAAGAATTCAGGATCAGGATCGAGATGAAGCAGATAGGCGCCCGTCAGGAAGCAGCCAAACTGGGAGGCATCGGCTCGTGTGGAAGGGAACTCTGCTGCTCATCCTGGATGGCCGATTTTTGCTCGGTTTCGACCCATGTTGCCCGCGCACAGCAGTTATCGCCTAACCCGCAGAAACTCGCCGGACAGTGTGGTAAACTTAAATGCTGCCTCAATTATGAGTATGCTGCTTATGTGGATGCACTGAAGGACTTTCCGGATGACCGGATCAGCCTGAAAACCAAACAGGGTGATGCTACCCATCAGAAAACCGATGTGTTTCGCAAACTAATGTGGTACAGCTATACACACGAACGTATGAACCTGATGGCCATACCTATTGACAAGGTGAAGGAAATCATCGAAAGCAACCGTAAAGGAAAGTTTCCGGACAAGCTCGAAGACTTTGCCTTCCTTAAAGAACAGCATGCCGATTTTGGAAACAACAGCAACGATGGTGAACTCACACGATTCGACTGACACAATAAATTGCTCATTTCTGCATTCTTAACCAAAGCCAAATGCTATGAGATTTCCCATGTTTTTTATCCTGATGGTCTCGATACTGTTCTTGTCAGTTGCCTGCGATCCGGGCAGGGTAATGGATGAGAACATGCCGGTATCCGAAGAAGGATGGAGCAAGGATCATAAAGCCTCCTTTGAAGTGCATATTGGCGACACAGCAGCCAATTACAGGTTTTTTATCAACCTGCGCAACAGTGTAGATTACAGGTATAGCAACTTTTATCTGTTTCTGAACACACGTTTTCCGAATGGAAACATTACACGTGATACCATCGAGTGCCTGCTTGCCGATCCGGCAGGGAAATGGCTGGGTCGCGGAAGCGGCAAACTCAGGGAAAACCAGATCCTGCTCAATCCCTCATTAAGGTTTCCGCTCAAAGGAACCTATCATTTTGAGGTGGAACAGGCCATGCGTGATGAGGTGCTCAAAGGAATCACTGATATCGGAATCAGAATACAAAAAGAAAGCTGAACAGCAACATAATCATTTGTTTACATGACAGCCTCACCCAAAGGGAACAACCCGTTTAAAAAGTTTTTTTTCAGATTCTGGATGGTTTATCTGGTGCTTCTTGCAGCAGTTGTTATTTTCTTCTACGGCATTGCCTTTCAGTGGTTTGGCCCCATGCCCTCATTTGAAGAGTTGGAAAACCCCACCACCAATCTGGCTTCAGAAATCTATTCGGCTGATGGTGTGCTTCTGGGTACTTATTACATTGAGAACAGATCTAACATTCATTTTCAGGAACTTTCGCCAAATATGGTGAGTGCGCTACTTGCTATTGAAGACATCAGGTTTACCGAGCACACTGGTATTGACAGAAAAGCCCTGATCAGGGTTGCCTGGGGTGTAGTCACAGGAAACAAAAAAGGCGGGGGCAGCACACTGACACAGCAACTTGCCAAGAACCTGTTTCCGCGCAGCCAGAACCTCAGTACATCCAAACTCGTTATCCGTAAGTTTCAGGAGTGGGTAACGGCAACCAAACTCGAAAGGAATTATTCCAAAGAGGAAATCATGGCAATGTACCTGAACACAGTAGCATTTGGCAGCCATGCCTATGGCATCAAATCAGCATCGCTTACATTTTTCAATAAACCGCCCGACTCATTGCTGATTGAGGAAGCTGCCCTGATGGCCGGCGTGGTGAATGCGCCTACCTGGTACAGCCCTGTGCGCAATCCTGAGCGCGCCCTGCAACGCCGAAACCTCGTGATCACTAAAATGGCCGAATACGGTTTTATCACTGCACAGGTGGCCGACTCAGTTAAAAGGATTCCCATTGATATGGACAATTATGGCATCATGGATCATAATGCAGGCCAGGCAAACTATTTCAGGGAATTCCTCCGGGCACAAATGCACACATGGTGCGCAAACCATTTCAAAGCCGATGGTACACCCTATAACTTGTATAAGGATGGATTGAAAATTTACACGACCATTCACTCAAAAATGCAGCAATATGCCGAGGAGTCGGTGCGCGAACATCTGGGGCTTGATCTTCAACCGGCATTTCACAAACACTGGAAAGGCTATCCGAATGCCCCCTTTGTGTTTCCGCCACAGGACATGCGCACCGAAGTGGAAAAAATCATGCAGCAGGCAATCCGCAGAAGCGACCGCTACCGGCTGTTGAAGGCTGAAGGTGCCGGTGCAGATGAGATCAACCAGTCGTTCCGGACACCCGTCCGTATGCGTGTGTTTTCGTGGAATGGCCCCGTGGACACAGTAATGACACCGCTCGACTCCATCCGCTATTACAAGCATTTCCTGATGTCGAGCCTGTTATCAGTTGAGTCGAAGACAGGGTTTGTGCGTGCTTACGTTGGTGGAAATGACTACAGTTTTTTCAAATACGACCATGCAACACAGGCCCGCAGACAGGTTGGCTCTACCTTTAAACCATTTCTTTATACCCTCGCCATGCAGGAAGGCGAATATTCGCCCTGCTACAAAGTGCCCAACATAAAATACAGCGTGCAGCTGTGGGATGGCACATTCTGGGAACCACGAAACTCGTCAGACGAACGCATCGGCGAAGAAGTAACGCTCAAATGGGCCCTGGCCAACTCCAACAACTGGATTTCGGCCTATCTGATTAAACGGTTCTCACCCGAGTCGGTAATACAAATGGCACGTAATATGGGTGTTACGGCTCCTATAGATCCGGTGCCTGCTATTGCTCTTGGAACACCTGATATATCGCTTTATGAAATGGTTGGAGCCATGAATACTTTTTCCAACAAAGGGGTTTATGTGAAACCGGTGTTTGTAACCCGCATTGAGGATAAAAACGGAAATGTCATTGACCGCTATGTGCCTGAAAAAAATGAAGCTATGGATGAAGTCACAGCCTTCAAAATGATTCAGCTGATGAAGGGTGTGGTCGAAAGCGGCACAGGTATCCGGCTGCGGTTCAAGTATAAACTCAACAATCCTATCGCCGGCAAAACAGGTACAACCCAAAACCAGTCCGATGGATGGTTCATGGGCATCACCCCCGACCTAACTACAGGTGTTTGGGTAGGAGCCGAGGACAGAAGTGTGCATTTCAGGACCATCAGTCTCGGGCAGGGAGCCAATATGGCGCTTCCTATCTGGGCACTCTACATGAAAAAAATCTACAATGATCCCAGCCTGAAAGTAAGCCAGGGTGATTTTGAAAAACCCCTCGCCGATGTAAGCATCGAATTCGACTGTGATAAGTACGACAAAAACCAGCGCAGACCTGGCGCAACCCGCAACACTGGCCTGGAAGACGACTTTTAATCTGCCCTGCTGATTGAACTATATCGGCTTATGGCTGTTTTGGTTCATAAATGTTAACTTCGGGCTTTATGAGGCTGGTTACCTATTTATTTATAGTTTTTCTGGCACATTCATCCCTTGCCCAACCCATTCAGGTGGGCAATCCGGTGAGGTTTCTGGCACTTGGCGATTCATACACATTCGGACAGGGTGTCAGCCTGCAAGATCGCTGGCCCGCACAATTTGCTACTGAATTGACCAATCTGAACTTCCAGGTTGACGAAATGCGCGTGATTGCTCAAACAGGATGGACCACCTCGGCTCTGCAACAGGCCATCAACCAGCAATTGCCCATTGAAGGCTATAATCTTGTTTCGCTGCTTATCGGGGTGAACAACCAGTTTTTTGGAGGCAGCATTCAAACGTATTCGGCACAATTTCAGGCTTTGCTTGAACAGGCCATTGCCCTGGCTGGCGGAAATCCGGCACGGGTTTTTGTGCTTTCCATCCCCGATTATGCCTACACACCATTTGGCAATGGAAATCCCGCAATAAGTGCAGAAATAGATGCATTCAACAATGCAAACCGCACCATTACAGCACAATATCAGGTACGTTATGTTGATGTAACACCGATATCAAGGCTTGGCCTGCAACAACCGGAACTCGTAGCAAGCGACAACCTGCACCCCAGCGCACTGATGTACAGGCTGTGGGTTGAAGAAATCCTGCAATACGTTGAGAAAGAGTTGAATGTTGGTGAAACACGACATGAAAAGCCTGTCGTCTTCCACGTCGGGAATCAACTTGTAATTAATTTTGCTTCTCCTGCGAAATTCATTATTAGCAACTTAAGTGGGAGTGTCCTGTTGCAGGGCAGCCTGAATGGAGAACAACCAACAAGCGTTTCAATGAATCCTTATCCCAACGGTGTGTATGTGCTACAGATAGATGACGGTCGTGGCAATGTTTCGGCAACAAAAATTTTGCTGTACAATTAAATTCAAGACATTTCTGATCATACTTACACCTTAATTGATTTTGAAAAATCCTTGCCATTTTCCTGATAATTTTCATACATTTGCACCCCTGTTGTACAAAAACAGGCCTTGTAACTTGGTTGCAAGAGGGCCTATAGCTCAGTTGGTTAGAGCACCTGACTCATAATCAGGTGGTCCCAGGTTCAAGCCCTGGTGGGCCCACATAATACAAAAGGGAGTCGCAACGGCTCCCTTTTTCTTTTCTGCTTTGCATTTTTTAACAATTATTCAACCCGCATCTAATGTTTTCTGTCATCGAATGTATCATCTTTGCGGTGTTAAATAATCAAAACATTTCATTACCATGCATGATGCTTATCCGGGAATAAAGAACATCATATTCGATTTTGGAGGGGTAATCCTCGATATTGACCCTCAATTGACCATCAACGAGCTGAAAAAACTGGGCGTGGATGATGCCACAGTGTTTCTGAGTAAGGATTTTCAGGAAAACGTCATGGATAAATTTGAGCGTGGCATCCTCACCCCTGAAGGGTTTAGACAGAAAGTGAGGGAAGTGGTCAGCGCTGATGTGTGCGATCAGGAAATTGACGATGCCTGGAACGCGCTTTTGCTCGACATCCCGAAAGAACGTATTGCCGTCATTGAACAGGTGAAACAAAACTATCAGATTTTCCTGCTCAGTAACTCAAACGAAATTCATTATGAGCTATACCTCCGCGATTTGCAGCTAAGGTTTGGCTTCTACGAATTCGACCAATTGTTTCATAAGGCTTATTTTTCATTCGACCTGCACCTGAGCAAACCCAACCCTGACATATTCGAATTTGTGATGAACCAGCACAAGCTTGTTCCTGCCGAAACCCTGTTCATTGACGATACGCTGGAACACATTGAGGCAGCCCGTAAACTCGGATTGCGCACCTACCACCTTGTAAAGCCTCAGCGTGTTAGGGATTTATTTGTTGACGGCTGGCTTAAAGAAGACCTTCCTGTAGTGTAGTATCCTGGTGTGCAGGGCCTCTTTGGGGCGTAAAACCTTCGTAATACCTGCCTATTTCGTCGAGAATGGAAGATAGTTCATCGTAGATTTCAGTGCCCATAATCCTGATCCGGAAGGGCTTAAAATTAGGAAATCCCTTAAAATAATCGCTCCAGTGCTTCCGCATTTCGAGCAGTGCCAGTCGCTCACCTTTCCACTCAACCGATTTTTGCAGGTGGATTCTGCTGATCCTCAATCGTTCGTGTACATCAGGCAGTTCAGACAACTGACCATTTTGCAGGTATTGTTTCACTTCAGCAAACACCCATGGATTGCCATAGCTCCCGCGGGCAATCATCAGCCCGTCAACCCCATATGTGTCTCTGAAATGTTTTGCCGATGGCCCATCCACGACATCCCCGTTGCCGAACACGGGAATGTTCATTCGCGGGTTGCGTTTCACCTCTCCTATCAGTGTCCAGTCGGCGGGCACACTCGAACGCGTTGTCCGCAACCTCCCGTGTATGGTGATGGCCTGAATGCCGACATCTTGCAGTTTTTCGGCAATTTCAACGATATCCTTGCGGCTTTCGTCATATCCTAAACGGGTTTTCACCGTAACCGGCAAATGCGTGGCTTTCACCACAGCAGCGGTCATCTCTACCATCTTGGGGATGTTGTTCATGATGCCGCTTCCGGCTCCCCGGTCGGCCACCTTGCGCACAGGACAGCCATAATTGATGTCAATAATGTCCGGATTGGCTCTTTCGGCATATTCCGTTGCCCTGACCATCGAATCAATGTCGTGCCCGAATATCTGAATGCCAATGGGCCTCTCGAACTCGCTGAAATCAAGTTTTTTCACACTTTTTGCAGCATCGCGGATCAGGCCTTCCGACGAAATAAACTCAGTGTACATGATGTCGGCACCGAACATTTTGCACACATAGCGAAAAGGGGGGTCGCTCACATCTTCCATAGGTGCAAGCAATATGGGAAACGCTCCCACTTCAATATGTCTGATTTTAACCAAAAGGATAGTGATTTAGGGGCTGCAAAAATAGTATTTTTGCCCTGTACTGCAATTCGCCAACATCAGATGAAGCTCACCCCATTGTTCCAACATACCTCAAACGGTGCACGTATTATCTTATTCTTATGCATTGTCTTACTGAGTTCAGTAGTTGTGATGGCTCTTTCGTGGATGGTGGCTTCACTTGTTTTCGGTATTCCGGTTAGCGACATTGGGTTGGTTATGGGTGACTTGCAAAGTTCAACAGGTCTTAATATTGCCCGGTTTGTGCAGATTGGGAGCCAATTGGGGCTTTTTCTGATACCACCGCTGTTGATGGCATTTCTGGTGAGTTCAGGCCCATTAAAATGGCTAGGATTTCGCAGGAAATTACCGCTGGGGCAGCTGATTCCAGGGGTTATGCTAATATTTGTTGCTCTTCCGTTTCTGCATTGGCTTTCCGGGATAAATGATGGTTTGAACCTTCCTGACTGGCTTTCAGGAATCGAAGCCTGGATGCGTGAGCAGGAAGATTATGCTGAGTTGATTACCAATAAGTTCCTTGATGTACAAGGTGTGTCATGGCTTTTGTTCAATCTAATGATGGTGGCTGTAATACCCGGCATTGGAGAGGAAATGTTGTTCAGGTCCGTATTGCAGCCCTTGCTTTCAAGGGTGTTCAGAAGTGTTCACTTAGGTATATTGCTGACGGCTTTGGTTTTTGCTGCCATGCATCTTCAATTTTATGGTTTTCTTCCCCGGCTGGTTTTGGGCATGTTTATGGGTTATGCCTTTTATTTGAGTAGCAACATCTGGTTGCCTGTGATCATGCATACAGTGAACAATGGGGTTGCTGTGGTCATACATTACCTGCACTTCAACGGTCTTACAGCGGTTTCCGTAAAGGATGCTGCTTCATTTTCTGATAACTATTTCTTTGTTGCCCTGAGTGTGTTGTTAAGTGCATTATGCCTGATGATCATGGTTCGGTCATCATCAGCCACAAAAAAAGAGGTTCAGCCTGCTGCCGAACCTCTTTATAAGGAATAGTAATCTGATTTCTTATTTTGCGATTCCCTTCAGGGTCGAATAATTGATCCTGAAAGAGCCTGCTTTTCGCAGTTCCTGTTTCACATCGGTAACGACGCCCATTTTGGTTTCGCTGTGCACTTTAAGCGATGTTGTCAGGAGAGGCCTGTCGGCTTCATTCCTTGCTTCACGCTCAGATGCAATGAATTCCGGAATTTCGTTCACCCTTGCAAACTGATCGTTGAGCTGGATCCTCGATTCGGTTCCATACATGGTTGCATTGGTGGGTGGTCCGATGTAGATATAACTGACCAGCGATTTTTTTTCCAGCTTCTGAACTTCAGTGGCTGTAGGCAGTTTCATTTTCACCTTAAGAGTAACTTCGCGCATCACGGTGGTTACCATGAAGAAGAACAGAAGCATGAAAATGATGTCGGGCAACGACGAGGTATTGATGGCCGGTGAGCCTTTGCCTTTTTTGGTTTTGAACTTCGACATATTATTTACCTCCTATACTTTCGGGTTCAGCTTCTGATATACGCACAGGTATGGCCTCGTTGATGGCTTTAACCTTATCTTCATCGGTAAGCTGCGAGAACCTAACCCCGAAACGATCTTTGGAAAGCTCATCGCGAAGTTCGTTGAATGCACGTGCCAGTTCGTTTTGCACCCTGATATACATATCATAGGATGTTCCCCTGTCGTTTTTAAGCGAGATAACACCTTTTGAGGTGTACACATCGCCAAGCATTGCAATGTTTTTCAGCTCAACTTCAGGGTAACTGGGGTTGTCGGGATAGTGTGGCAACATAAAGTTCTTTGCCACATCCTTCAGTGTTTCAACGCTTCCGGGGAGGCCATTGACGAGTAACCTGTCGTTTTTATTGACAAGTACGTTCATGATATTACGTTCCTTGATTTTCTGATCTATTTCTTCCTCAACCGGAGGGGGGAGGCGGCGGATGATGCCGGTGTCCACGTCCATCGTAGTTGTTACCAGGAAGAAAATCAGCAACAGGAATGCAATATCAGCCATCGAGCCTGCATTGATTTCTGGTGATGCTCTTCTAGCCATACTTGTTTATTTTAACAGTTTAGAAACACTCGAATAAATCACTGCGAGTATGGCAAATCCAGCTGTGATGTATGTGAACAGGAGTCCCATACCAACCAGTTTCGACGTGTGCTCAGTGATTTTCATCTGTTCCAGTTTGATTTCGCTGAAACTATTGCCTGCCAGTGAGTAGGAAATAATGGCCACAACGGCAACAATCCCGACACTGATCAGCAATTTTACGGCATTTTGTGGGTTTTGAACATAGCTATAGATGGGTGAAGCAATGGCGATAATGATGCCTGCGACCAGCAGAATGTAGCTCCACCGGAGTAAAAACGATTCTGTGATCGCACCGGTATAGAACAGCACTCCGAAAATCGCTGACAAACCCATCAGCGCAATCAGCACCCAACCTACATATTTTGATAGATTGTCATTCATGGTGCTTATTTTTTGGAGTATTTATTCAACATATCAATGAAGCTGATCGAGCTGTCTTCCATATTGTTTACCAACGAGTCAATCTTTGATATAATATAGTTGTAGAAGATCTGCAGGATAATTGCAACAATAAGACCGAATACGGTGGTCAAAAGGGCTATTTTAATACCGCTGGCAACGATTTGGGGAGAGATATCACCGGCAGCAGCAATATCATCGAAGGCCTGGATCATACCGATAACCGTACCCATAAACCCGAGCATGGGTGCGAGGGCAATAAACAACGAAATCCAGCTTACACCGCTTTCGAGGCGGCCAGTGACTACAGAGCCATAGGCAATGATGGATTTTTCAACTTCATCAATACCTGAGTTGTAACGCAGCAATCCCTGATAGAATATGCTGGCAACCGGTCCACGGGTGTTGCGGCACAGGTCTTTGGCCTGCTCAATGTTGTTGGCCTGGAGGGCTTCGTCAATTCCGGCAAGCAGCTTCTTGGTGTTTGAAGCACTCAGGGTGAGGTAAATTATTCTTTCGATACTGATGGCCAAACCGAAGATGAGGGTCAGCAGAACGATGCCCATGAAGGCCGGACCGCCATCAATGAACTGCTCTTTGATCACTTCATGAAAGGTCTGAGGTTTTTCGGGCTCGGCAGTCATGACTGTCGTTTGGGTCTGCGCAGGCGCTTCTACTGCTGTTGTTTCCTCAGTCTGTGCAGCAGGTTGTTCCTCGGTTTGTGCAAACATCAGGCTTGAAGTGCCGAACAACAGGATGCCTGCCAGGGTCAGTAATGCAATTAATTTTTTCATAAGCTAAGAAATGTTGATTACTAAAATAAACTCGGTTTTTGTGTGGTTATTATTAATATGTGTTGAAAATTACCAATAAGCCGCAAATGTATAAATAAAAAGGAAACATGAATCCTTATCTACATTAAGATTTTGTTTCATCACGTTCAGCGGAGAGAGCGGGATTCGAACCCGCGGTACCCTTTTGAGGTACACACACTTTCCAGGCGTGCGCCTTCAACCACTCGGCCATCTCTCCTTGCACTCTGCTTTTCATCAGCAGATCACTTGCCCGTCAGGGGACAAATGAGCCGCCAAAAGTAGGTATTTTTTTATTCCCTGTCAAAGCAAATTCTTTGTTCGGCTTCATCCTTTAAGTTAGCGTTCCTGCTTACTGAGCTGAATAACTCTTCACGATCAGTTTTGTGGTGACATGATGAGTTTCTGAAGCCATATGAAGCATATAAACACCAGGAATTATATTGTTTAGCCTGAGATCACCTGGGGCTTCAACCTCTGTGGACATCACTGCACGACCCAAAGCATCCATGATCACAATCCGGGTTTTCGAACCGGCTGATGACGCTATCCTGATATGGTCCGTTGCGGGATTGGGGTAGAAGGTGAAGGCGGTTTCATGTTCGGGCAGGGCAGTGACGATGCGGCTCACCTCAAAATCGTCAATAAAGATGCCGTCGCCCGTTACCCATGAATCACTGTAAAACCTGAACCTGAGTTGCACATGCTCCGATCCAAGATAATTGTTCAGGCTGTAGGTTTTCTTCTGCCAGTTTTGCTGGATTCCGTTGAATGATGCCATTTCAATCCAGTTTTCGCCATTGGATGAGATTTCGAAATACACATAATCATAGCCTGATTCGAGGTCGAAACGTGTCCAGAAAGAGGCTGTTGCTTCCTCAAAATCGCCGTTGAGCCCGAAAGGACGCAGGTAGGCATAACTGGTAACATTATTTTGGTAAGCGCCATTTGGACTGTCGGCCAGGCTATGTGCCGGACTGTGGCTCGAAAGGCTGGTCAGCCCCCAGCTTTGTGAGGTCTCCCACCAGGTATCTCCTGCCTCGAAATCATCGGCATAGGGCAGCAAAAGTAACGGCCGGGGTGTGGCCGAAACCGCTGCTGACCTGTCTGATTCATCGTCCGTTCCGGCGAAGACTGCCGTAACCTGATATTGGTATTCAGTATCGTTAACGACATCGAAATCTTCATAATCTGCTGTTTCTGAACCTCCGATCAAATTGTTATCGCGATAGATGTTATAATGATCCACGCCCTCCATTACTGTCCAGCTTAACCTGACCAGGTTGTCGAAACCAAGTGCTTTCAGGTTTCGGGGCGGAGTGATCCTGTTTGCCAGTGAAGCTGCCGATGCAAGCGACGCCTGCACAAAAACCCTGGCCTGTGCAGAGTTGTTGTAGCTGGGTCCGACAAGGTCATTGGAAGTATGGATATAGGGGCTGTAATTCTGTGAATCCTCGAAGGGGAAAATTCCCATAAAACCATTGTTGTTGAATGAAGTGTGGTCGCTGTCGCCGCCCTGAAGCATGCCCGGCTCAACCAGAAATCCCGGGAGGTATATGCCACAGATGTCTGTGTAAAAATCGGCTAGTTCCTGTGCTGATGGAGGATAAATAAGATCGGTATGAATGTAGCTGCCGTTTTGCAGATAGCCGATCATGTCGAGGTTAAAATATCCGTGAATATCCATTCCCTGCTGGGCACAACGATTGGCATAGGCTTCGCTGCCATACAGCCCGTATTCTTCGCCCGAGAAGGCGCAGAATATCAGGGTGCGGTCAAAACTGTACTGGCTCATGATCCTCGCAATTTCGAGAACCCCGGCTGTGCCTGATGCATTGTCGTCGGCACCGGGTGCTGCACCACTGTTGGAATATGAATCATAATGAGCGCCCACAACCACATATTCTTCCGGGTAGAGTGTCCCGGTGAGGGTAGAAATTACATTGTCGCTGGCACTGCCACCCGGCATGGAAAAATTCATGATCTCCACCTCAAGGCCCATGCTTTCAAACTCATCTGCGATCCAGTTTTGAGCCTGCACACTTTGCTGGGTATATGCATTTCTGGTTCCATAATCCTCAAGATGCTGAACAGTAGCTGTAATCAGGCTTGCATCAACCTCTTCGATCATGGATGCGATAAATGGATCGGGGGTGTTGCGGGTGCTCACTCTGTATTGCAGCGAACCAGGCATGGTTACCTTTCGGTCCCAAAGCCTCACCATACCATCGTTCTTTGCCGGTTGTGGGATAAAGTCATCGCCGCGGTCAAAACCGGCAACCACAAAATTTTCTTCGATATGAATAAGTTTAGCCTGTTCAGTAAGGCCTTCAAGGTATTCCTTGCGGCTTTCGGGATGTGTAAAAATGAGGTAGTAATGAAAGCCATCGGCCCAGGCATTCGAAGTAATCAGCCGCACATTGCCTTTTGGTGGCAATGCAGAAGTTGCCAGCACAAAGTTACGCCCCAGATAGTTTACATCAACAGAAGGGTTTTGCAATAGCGTAACAACCTGACCTGCATCTTCGGTGTTTATCAGGAACAGTTGCCTGTCCTGTGCAATCGTGTGCATGCTGAAGAGCATCAATAAAAAAAATAACTTTCTCATGTGATTTTATGGTTTGATCCGGCAAAGTTACTGACATATTTTCATTAACAGGCCATTGGGAGAAAATGAAAATGTAGCAAGCTATTATTGATTTAATCGTTTATATATCAGCACATTTAGCGGCAGTTATGGTTTTGTTGGCAGGCAAAATATTCAGGATACAATCCTTATTCTGCTGCATCCATGTAAGGTAAAATATATGGGTTTGTAACCGGACGGACAAATTTTCGTTTTTTTGCAGATCATTTCCATTAATATAATTCCAAGGTGAAACGGACTGAGATAAAAGAAGCCCTGCTGATGCAGGCAACTGATCAGGTGATCAATGTGAAGGGTTGGGTGCGAACAAAACGCAGCAGCAAGAATGTTGCTTTCATTGCATTAAACGACGGCTCAACCATACATAACCTCCAATTAGTGGTTGATTTGGAGCAAATTCCTGAATCCGCACTCGCTTTGGTGCATACCGGAGCTTCGGTCTCTGCCACTGGCAAATTGGTGCCTTCGGCTGGCAGCGGACAGGCAGTTGAGCTTGCTGTTTCGGAGCTTGAGCTGCTTGGTGCTGCCAACCCTGATGAATATCCTTTGCAACCAAAAAAGCATTCGCTTGAGTTTCTTCGCGAAAAGGCCCACCTGAGGTTCAGGACCAACACCTTCAGTGCCATCACACGGCTCAGGCATTCCATGACCTTCGCAATCCATAAGTTTTTCAATGACAGGGGTTTCTATAACATTCATTCACCCATTATCACCGGATCTGATGCCGAAGGGGCAGGCGAAATGTTTCAGGTTACAACGTTGCCTCTTAAAGCCATCCCAATGACCGCAGAAGGAGATGTGGATTTTACGCAGGATTTTTTCGGTAAGGCAGCCAACCTTACCGTTTCGGGACAACTTGAGGCCGAACTTGCAGCGCTTGCCCTGTCAAAGGTGTACACCTTCGGGCCAACTTTCAGGGCCGAAAATTCAAACACTTCGAGGCACCTGGCCGAATTCTGGATGATCGAACCAGAGGTGGCATTCAACGATATAAATGACAATATGGATCTGGCCGAAGATATGCTTCGCTACTTGATCGGTTATGCCCTGGAACACTGCTTGAACGATCTGGAGTTCCTTGCCCGGCGGCTTGAAGAAGAAGAAAAGAACCGAAAGGCAGAGGACCGCTCCATGGAATTGATAGAAAAGTTGAAGTTTGTGCTGGAAAACCCATTCGAACGAATCACTTATACTGAGGCAATAGAAATCCTGAAGAACAGCCAGCCAAACCGTAAAGGAAAGTTTCAGTACCCTGTAAACGAATGGGGTGCCGACCTGCAATCGGAACACGAACGCTATTTGGTCGAAAAGCATTTCAAACGCCCTGTAATCCTGACAAACTATCCCAAAAAGATCAAGGCGTTTTATATGAAGCAGAACGACGACGGACAAACAGTTCGCGCCATGGATGTGTTGTTCCCCGGAATAGGCGAGATCATCGGAGGCTCGCAACGTGAAGAGGAGTATGACAAACTGTTGCAGCGCATGAACGAAATGCACATTCCGCTTGAAACGATGTGGTGGTACCTCGAAACCCGTAAGTTTGGCACCGTGCCCCATGCCGGTTTTGGTCTGGGATTCGAACGACTGATGCTGTTTATCACCGGAATGGGCAACATACGCGATGTGATCCCTTTCCCGCGAACCCCACTGAATTTGGAGTTCTAAAAGCTAATAATCAAGAATAAACCATTGAACTATAACGAAATATGATCCATCAACATATTTTATGCCAATTTTTCATTAATAATGCTGATGGTGCTTCAGGGTCAAATTTGTTTTTTTGTACATTCGTGCTTGAATTGGATCAGGTGACAAAATGCCTCCCATAGCTCTACAGAAATAGTACCATGCTCAACCAAAGGCTCCAGCAAAAACTCCTTCAAAAGCTTTCGCCTCAGCAAATCCTGCTGATGAAGCTGCTGCAGATTCCAACTGTTGCACTGGAGCAAAGGATCAAGCAGGAAATTGAAGAAAATCCGGCGCTTGAAATTGAGGAAGGTTCCGAAGTAGATGAGTACGAAACCAATGATGCTCCTGACGATCAGGATGAGCGGGATGACCCGGATTTTGAAGAAGACGAGTTCGAGTATGACAGCAGTGGGGACGAGTTTGGGTTCGATGATTATATTGATGAGGGGGAAATTCCCGAATACCGTCTGCAGGTAAACAACAGCAGCCGTGATGACGAGCACCACGAAATTCCTTTTGCCGAGGATCAATCGTTCCAGGAGTTGCTCATCCAGCAGCTCGGCTACCGGAAATTAGACGAACGAAAGAACAAAATTGGCCTCTACATCATCGGCAACCTTGATGACGCCGGATACCTTACCCGTCCGGTAGAAGCCCTGATTGACGACCTGCTTTTCGCCCTTAATATCAAGGCAAGTAAAGCCGAAGTAAATGACATACTGAGTATTATACAGGACTTTGACCCTCCCGGAGTGGGCGCACGAAACCTTCAGGAATGTCTGCTTATACAACTCAGGAGAAAACAGGATGAGCACCCGGATATTGACTATAAGCTCCCCATCATGGTGATCGGCAGGTTTTTCAACGAGTTTACCAAAAAGCACTACGACAAAATCATCAAAAGGGCAGAGATCACTGAGGATGAACTTAAAGTGGCCATGAACGAGATACTTACGCTTAACCCAAAGCCCGGAAACTCGATCAGCGAAAGTGCCAAGCTGGTTCAGTATGTGCTCCCTGATTTTATCATTCAAAATACAGATGGTGAACTTGAACTTAGCCTGAGCAACCGCAACACGCCTGAGCTCAGGGTTAGCCGAAGCTACACCGAAATGCTGGAGGTTTATTCTGAATCAAAAAAGAATAGTGCCAACAGGGAGGCACTTATGTTTGTGAAGCAAAAGATTGATTCAGCAAAATGGTTCATTGATGCCATTCAGCAGCGCCAGAATACCCTGTATCAGACTATGAATGCGATCATGGGTTACCAGCGCGAGTATTTTCTTACTGGAGATGAGACCAGGCTCAGGCCAATGATTCTCAAAGATATAGCCGAAATGGTCAGCCTCGATATATCTACCATCAGCCGTGTTGCCAACAGCAAATATGTGCAAACACCTTTTGGCACCTTTCTGCTGAAAAGTTTTTTCAGCGAAGCCATGCAGACTGATTCGGGCGAAGAGGTCTCCACCCGTGAGATTAAGAAGATACTGCGTAATTGCATCGAAGCAGAAGAAAAGAATAAACCCCTAACCGACGAACAACTTACCGATATCCTGAAAGAAAAGGGATACAACATTGCTCGCCGCACTGTGGCCAAATACCGTGAACAACTAGATATTCCTGTGGCGCGCCTCAGAAAGGAGCTTTGATTTTGGTTCGGACTAAGTTATATGAATTGGAGAAACGTATTGCCGGTGTGATTTCGGTTGGGTTTCATCCGTTGGTCATACCTTCCCTCACCTTATATATATTGCTTCGCCAGTATGGGCTGCACCAGACCGCCGGAACAGAAAAGCTATGGTTGCTTCTTGGTTTGGTATTGGTGACTACCCTTTTGTTGCCCTCAGTTATGATCTGGCTGATGATGAAGGCTGGTCTGGTAGGCTCGCTTAGCCTGAAACGGCGCGAGGACAGGATGGGGCCGGTGCTGATCACAGCAGTATTTTTTTACCTTACCTATTACCTTGCCAGACAGTTCGAAATTGCACCTGAGTTTTACGTGTATATGCTTGGGGCAACATTGCTGGCCATTGTTAGTCTGCTCATTACAATTTACTGGAAAATTAGTCTGCATATGGTGGCCGCTGGTGGTTCAACAGCTGCTTTTGCTGAATATGCTATTCTATCAGGCAAAATAATGCCCGAAGCACTTATAGCCTGTGTTGTTGCTTCAGGTCTGATTGGATTTGCCAGACTCAGGCTTTCGGCCCATAAGCCTGCAGAGGTGTACGGTGGATACCTGTTGGGTTTCGGTATTATTTGGGCCGTGTATCTGCTGATCAAATGAGCAGGTGTATCGGTGCTGCTTAAAATGGACTTAATGTAATCCCTACAGAGATTGGATACAGATCGGGACCAAGGTCGCGGCTGAAAATATGGGTGGGCTGATAATAGCCAAACAAGCTAACCCATTTGTAACCAACCCTCAATGTTGGTCCAAAGGTGTATTTCTCCAGCGAATTTACCTTCTTGTTTTTTTGAAGCACACGTGGGCCGGTAGCGGTGATGTCGCCATAATACTTCGTTTTGCTGTCCAGAATGATTCCAAGCTTAAAACCAACACCAAGTTTCCATTTGTCGTCGAACCGGAACCTGAATTCAAAAGGGAAATCGACGTACACCAGATGCAGTTTGCTTCGCTTGTAATTGTTGGTTATCGGTGTGAATACTATGGTATCGGCCTTTATGTTGTTGATTTGGGAGTTTGAATACAACTGGTTGTTTCTGATGCCGATACCGGCCGAAAATGTATGTTTTCCACTTTCTGTAAGTTCAAAATTGTATGTTCCGAACACATTGAAGCCCTGGTTGATTGCCCTGATCTTCATGTCGGCAGGTTTTTCCATCCATATATCAGTAAACAGGTCGAAACCAACGGTGAATTTTTTGCTTGTATTGCCGGTAAGAACCTGAGCGGGCAGCTGTCCTAAAATGGCAAACAGACTGATGATCAATAGTGTTTTTTTCATGGCGGATAAAGTTAGTTAAGAACCTAACGGATTAATCTGTACAAAAATACTAAATAAAGCGGTGGTCAAGGTATTTATGCCGGGTGATTATTGACCAATTAGCTCGTTCATAAGGCTGATCATACTGCTGCTGTTCCATTTTGCTGCTCCTGTTTTCCGTACAACCACCCTGCCATCTGCCGACAGGATAAAGGTAACAGGTATGGTTGGTGAAGCAAACACTTCAGGAACCGCATAGCGGTGGCGGTAAACAGGCATATTGAAGCCTTTCCGGCTCATAAAGGCCTGCACTACTTCCGGGCTTTCATCTGAGACCAGAATAAAAACGGCCTGTTGTCCGAACTTGTCGTACAAATCCTGAATATCGGGCATTTCGGCGATACATGGCGGACACCAGGTGGCCCAGAAATTCAGAAAAACGGGTTTGCCTTGAAAATCTGCAAGCTTAAATTCCTGTCCATCCATATCGGTAAACCCCCACTGGTAGTCGGCTGGTGTAAGAGCCGCCTGTTTGTCACCGGCAATCACTGATGGGCTCGAGGCAAGCAGGCCTGACATAAAAGTTCTGATCTCGCGTCGGCTGGCCGGGATAAGTAAAGCAATCAGCAGGAGTATGAATAAAATATCGCTGGTTTTGCCAAACCATGACTTCTTTTTAAATACTTCCCATTGCTTTTTGAAATACTGCATCTGTGGTGTTTGGTAATGCCTCAGGGGCGGTTTGTTATTTTCCTTCCATCAGCCTCGAGCGTTCGTCGAGCAATCGGTCAATTTCTTCGGCGCTCAGCCCGGGTTCTTTCAGCCGCTGATCAATCCGGGTGATGTCGTCAAATTGCTGCACAGGAGTTGTCTGTTCGGGTGTGACAAAATAAGGTTCGTCCTCACCTAGTTCCTCTTTTAGTTGCCTGAGGAACATATTCAGCATCTGACGCAAAGGCTCGTTCATGGATCCCATCATCTCGAGGGCAAGCTGATCCTTCACCGTTTCATAGTTCTGCAAAAAAAGCTTTAACTGCTCAAACTGAAAACGGTTTATTCCTTCCATCTCGCCAGAGGGATATTTTTCCAGCAGCTTTTTAAACAGCCTGAATAATTCGTCTATTTTTTGCTTGAAATCGTCCTGTTCCATAGCCGGCAAAAGTAATCATTTTTTATGCGGCCGCATGAGGGCTCAGCGCTAAGCCAGAAATTTGCGACTACGTGGATCCTATTATCAATTTCTGTCATCAAGATGTACTCCGGAACTAATTTCTGTATTGTTTTCCTTCTTAATAATCTGTTTATAAGGTATTTAACAGACCTTCACAATCAGATTTAATGGTTCTCGCGAAGCGTGGATCTTATCGAAGACGAAAAAGCTTGCCTAAAAGGCTCCTCTTGCTGGATTCAATCTTATTGATTAAATTCAGGAAACGGAAAACATGATGCGCTCTACGAGCATACTTGGCCCTTTGACTCAATTGCAATGATCGCCAGAGATGCAAAATTCATCATAACTATTTAGTCATCAACTCTGGTAATGAGCTTATCTTTGCTAAAAAACTATACTCTGAACACTTCCGGATAATGCAACTGAACACTATAAATCATCTGGATGGCCTTTCTGTCAGCATGTTTGGCTACAAGCCAGAACTGTTGAATATATTGAATGTCAATTGATTACCCGCGCACCAACAAAACGCCTCTTATGACAGTAATGATTGCACTTATTATTTCGATTATCCTGCAGTTTGCGGCTGCAATTATTGCATTGTCGCTAACCCGCCGCACCAAAACCAACATAGCATGGTGGCTTATTTCTATTGCATTTTTGCTCATGGCATTCCGTAGGGTTTTCGATCTTTTTCAATTAATTGACAAGGAGAATAGTTTTATTTCATCCTTGATGAGTACCTGGATCGGGATTGTTATTTCAATGCTGATGCTGGGAAGTTTGATCTTTATCAAAAGGATATTCGATATTCAGAAGCGTATGGATCAACTGCGCAGGGAGAATGAAACCCGCGTGCTTTCGGCTATTGTAAGAACAGAAGAGAAGGAGCGGTTGAATTTTTCGAAAGAACTGCACGACGGGCTGGGGCCATTATTATCGTCAGTAAAGATGGCCATTTCGGCTATAATCCGGAAGAAAAACAGTAATGCTGACCACGAAATTCTGCAAAACGCGGAAAAACTTGTTGATGAATCCATCGTTTCTCTCAAAGAGATTTCAAATAAACTTAGCCCACACATACTCAATAATTTCGGGCTTAGCAAGGCAATAGATTCATTTATATCCAAAACAAATACCGGCGAAAGCCCAAGGTTTGAATTCTCATCCAATATTGAGGGTAAACGCTTTAGCTATAACACCGAGGTTATCCTCTACAGGGTAATTTGCGAGCTCATCACAAACTCATTGAAGTATGCCAGATGCAGAAATATTTACATTTCACTTCAGGGAGGGTTAAATAATATTTTTTTGGAGTATTTTGATGACGGCGTTGGTTTTGATACTGAAATAGATCAACCAGAAAGGAGCGGAATGGGTTTTTCAAATATGAGGTCGCGGATTAATTCGGTCAACGGAACAATCGAAATACACAGTGTTCCTGATGAAGGAATGAGGGTGAGGGTTCAAATACCAGAGAATATATTGAAGCCTGTCAAGTAAACAGTAAAATAGGACATATAGCAAGAACGGATTATGGAAAAGATTTCAGTGTTTTTAGTTGACGACCATAAATTATTTCGCGAAGGACTGCGTATGTTGTTACATCAAACGCCATTTGTGTCTGAAGTATATGAGGCTGCCGATGGGATTGAGTTTCTTTCGCGGGTTGGGGAATGCAAACCGGATATTGTTTTCATGGACATCAATATGCCCCAGATGAATGGAGTTGAAACAACCGCCAAAGCTTCTGAATTGTTACCCGATCTTAAAATCGTTGCGCTTTCCATGTTTGCCGACGAGGAATACTACACCAATATGATTGATGCCGGGGCCTGTGGGTTTATGCTTAAAAATTCGGGTATTGAAGATGTGGAAGAGTGCATCAGAAGTGTCGTTTCGGGCCACAACTACTTTTCACACGAAATACTGAGCGGCATTGTAAAGAACTTAAGCAAAAAAAAGAAATCGTCCCGAAAAAGTGAACTTTCTGAACGTGAAGAAGAAGTGCTTTTCAGCATATGCCAGGGACATTCGAATCAGGAGATTGCAGAAAAGCTTAACCTCAGCAAAAGAACAATAGACAAACACCGCGAAAACCTGCTCCTCAAAACCGGGTCGCGGAACACAGCCGGCCTGGTGATGTATGCCATCCGTCATGGCCTGGCCGAGGTATAAAAACAACATCATTTACCTGCACAGCTAAGTCTTTTCACTTACGGCTTAGTATATTAGCGTAGTATCGTTTTACGCTTAAAGACTGTTTTTCAGCTGATTTATCAAAGGTAATTTTGTCGGTATAAATACAATATACAGGCATGAAACTTCCTGTTTTCAAAAATTGTTTTCTGCTTTTGCTGCTGCTGATGTCTCAGCACTCCCATGCTCAGCTGGATATTGACGCCCATTTGCGCAGCCGTGCTGAAATACGTGATGGTTACCAGAGACTTGCTGTTAAAGACTTCGATCCTGCATTTCTTGTTTCGCAGCGCACCAGGCTCTCGTTTTCATACAGCAATCCACTACTAAAACTAAAATTCACCCCACAGGATGTTAGACTATGGGGCGACCAGCCCAAAATGAGCAGCGGAGTTGGCGACAACCCCTCGCTTGATCTGTTTGAAGCCTGTTTTGAATTAAGACTCTTTAATAGCGCATGGATTACTGCCGGTCGACAGCAATTGGTTTATGACAGCCGACGCTTGCTTGGGGACCGTAACTGGAGTCAGAATGGTATCAGCTATGATGCTTTGGTGGTAAAGCTAGCAGCCGGAATGTTTAATCTGCATGCAGGCACATCCTGGAACACACAAACAGAAGCGCTTTCGGGCAACTTTTACCCAAGCTCACGAATTAAGTCGCTGAACTTTATCTGGCTTAACCGAAAATTCAACAATAGTCTAAGTCTTTCGTTCATGCATATTTCTTCGGGAATTACGCAAACAGACACAACCAATGACCTGAACTTCAGGCATACAACCGGAGTGTACGGAGAAATCAAAAGGGAAACCCTAAGGGCATGGGGCAATTTATTTTACCAGTACGGTAAAAGCCAGAAGGGCAACACAGTAAGCGCTTTTCTGTTGGATGCCGAAATCTCTTTCATTACCAGCAGACTCACTCCCGGGATTGGCATCAGTTACCTATCAGGAAACAGGCATATCCCCTCCGGAAACGATACTGACCATTTATTTGATGTGCTCTACGGCAACAGGCATCGCTATTTCGGATTTATGGACTATTTCAGGTCATTTGAGAAAGACACTAAAAATGGAGGATTGGCAGACTATTTTGGCTGGCTCGATTACCGCTTTAACAGTAAGCTTAGCGCTCGAAATACCTTGCACGCCTTCTATTTAGCTGAAACAAATAACGAAACCCCCGGATATGGAAAACTTGGCTTTGAAAACGACCTTATACTAAAATATAAGATTGCCGAATGGGGCGAACTTGAAGGCGGCTATTGTTTTTTCCTGCCTACCGCATCGCTCAGGGAGATACAGGATGTACAAAACGATAAGTTTTCTCAGTTTATCTATCTGCAGCTCACCCTTACACCCAATTTATTCAGTCAAAGCACGAACTCCAAATAATGAACAACATGAAAACAAAAACCATTTTCCTGCTTATTTCTGTAATCGTTTTGACTTCGGCCTGTTCTTCTCAAAAAAGAAAAGACAGTACTATAAGTCTTTCAGGTGCATTTGCACTCTACCCTTTGGTTGTAAAATGGACAGAAGAATACCAGAAAATCAATCCCGAGGTCAGGTTTAACATTTCGGGAGGTGGGGCAGGAAAAGGAATGGCTGATGCACTTGCAGGAGCAGTTGACCTTGGAATGTTTTCGCGCGAAATTTCTGAAGAGGAAAAATCTAAAAACGTTTGGTGGGTTGGTCTTACAATTGATGCTGTTGTGCCTACAATTTCCGATCAGAATCCGTATCTGGACCAAATCAGACAAAAGGGTTTGACCCGCGAAAAATTTGCCCTTGTTTTTATCAACGGACAATCATTATTCTGGACTACTCTGTTGGATGTTGCCGGTTCAGATAGTGATAAAGTTTCGGTAATCACCCGTTCTGACGCTTGCGGTGCAGCCGAAACATGGGCAAAATATCTGGGCGGCAAACAGGAAGACCTGAAAGGTATAGGAATATTTGGCGACCCCGGGCTTGCCGAGGCTGTCACAAAAGATAAACTGAGCATAGGTTACAACAACACTGCTTATGCATACGACATCAAAACAGGCAAAAAACGCCCCGGAATAGAGGTTGTTCCAATTGACATCAACAATAACGGGCTGATTGATGCCGAAGAGAACTTTTACGACAGCTTCTCAACAGTGCTTGATGCAATTGCCACAGGCATATATCCCTCACCTCCCGCACGGGAGCTGTATTTTGTTGCCAAAGGTAAACCCACAAATAAGACGACCCTGAACTTCATTGAATGGTGTCTGACTGAAGGGCAGCAATACGTTGCCGAAGCCGGTTATGTTCCGCTGGATAAAACAAAAGTTGATGAATACAGACTTAAGATTTCAATGTAGTACAACGTTGTTCATAAATTAGGGATAGAAACAGAAACGACAGATAGAAAATTGAAATATAAACAATTGTGAAAGGACAGAATTTGAATAAACATTTATTGAATACAAGCACTCTAACGAAAGAAGATTTAATGCTTTTACTCAATTCTAAAGAGGATGAATATACCCAGCTATTAAGAACCGCTTCAGAAATTAAAAATAAACATGTTGGAAATATAGTTTATTTAAGAGGTTTGATAGAGTTCTCAAATATTTGTTCTAAAAACTGTTATTATTGCGGAATCAGAAAATCAAACAAAAAAGTTCAGAGATACAATCTCACTGATGAGGAAATTATTAGTGCGGCAAATTTTGCTCTCCAACATAATTATGGTTCCATTGTACTGCAATCTGGAGAGGTTCAAAGCAAAGTATTTTCAAAGCGAATAGAAAGCCTGATAAAAGCAATAAAGAGAACTTCTGATAATAAACTGGGAATTACCTTGTCATGTGGTGAACAAAGCGAGGAAACATATAAAAGATGGTTCGATGCTGGGGCGCACCGTTATTTGCTTCGAATTGAAACATCAAATAAAGAGCTTTATGATAAAATTCATCCCTCTGATTCACTTCATAGTTTTGAAAACAGACTGGAGTGCATTCATTTTTTGAAAAAATGTGGTTATCAAATAGGAACAGGAATTATGATCGGTCTTCCTTTTCAATGTATCGAAGATCTGGCAGATGATCTTTTATTTATGAAAGATATTGATATAGATATGTGTGGTATGGGCCCGTTTCTTATTCATAACGAAACTCCGTTTGCTCAATACGATGACTCATTACTTCCATTAAATGAAAGGTTTGAATTAACATTAAAAATGATTGCGCTATTACGTATTATGATGCCAGATATTAATATTGCTTCAACTACTGCATTGCAGGCTATTGATAAAATCGGGCGAGAAAAAGCTATACAAGTCGGGGCCAACATAATTATGCCAAATGTTACTCCAGGTATTTACAGAAATAATTACAAGTTGTATGAAAACAAGCCGTGCACAGATGAAGATGCTGTTGAATGCAGTAGTTGTATAGAAATACGTATGAAACTTGTAGGTGCAGAAATTGCTTATGGGAAATGGGGAGACTCCATGCATTTTAAACAGAAAAAGAATATATAGAAAGTTTTAATTTGAGCGATGAAACAAATACAGCATAACAAAAATGGTTAACACGACTGACAAACAGAGCGCCATGCGGTAACAGCCGGTATGTTTTATTGCTGAGATAGTGCTGAAATCAACGGCTGTGGCTCGCTTCAAGCTTCATCACGGTTTGGCAGTATACTCGGAAATCGGCAAGAAAAAATACTGCCAAAACGGTTTAAGTGCAAGTGTGAACAGGAAGTTTACGCAAGGAATCTACATCATTATACTTAACAATATGGAGATAAAAGAAACAGTTGGAAATCCAAACGAGTTTGTTCAGATTAAACCGGGATTTGAAGATTTTTTTAAGCAAATTATTAGTTTAGTCAAAAACAGACAAATAAATGAGCAGCTAGGAGAGGAATTGAAACGATTGGCATTAACATTTCCTCTTATGTATGATCTGAGGCAATTTGATATAATTAGTGATAATCTATATGAACGAACTTACCTTGGAAAAGATGAGTCCGGTTGGGAGGCCATCATCATGACATGGCGCAAGGGCAGACAAAGCAGCATACATGGACACCCTCAATTTGCATCCTATAACTTACTCAAAGGTGACCTGAAACTGGAAATATTCGAAAATGTAAAAGGTACTGGAGAAATCAAATTGGCAAGGGTAATCGAAGCAACTGAGAATACAGGTTTTTTCGCCTTGGGAGAAGACAATACTATGACGAATCATATTCATCGAATTACTTGCATGAGCGACATCTCTTATTCGCTGCATATTTATTCAAATGATGCAAGAAAAGGAGTTGTTTACAGGATATAGAGAGATTTATTGAAAATTACACGTTCCACAAGCGCTTAACAAATTGTATATGCAATTAGGGTTTCAGTGAGTACTCAAGCGTTGTAGTCGACTCAGACATTCGGGTCGGTGGACAGATAAGTAACCCGCCATCCATTATTGAACATAGACTTAGCCGTTTTCCTCGATAAATGATTGAAAGTAATGAATCTGAACAGGGTTTTAAGCGACAGACTGGCCGGAATTTGGATGATTATTTGCTTAAGCACAATACTCGCGCTTCCTTTGATCATCTGTGCCGGATTGTATTTTAAGGCAGCCCCGCTCATCGGGCAACAGTCGCTTTACAGTCTTGTTTTTTTATCAAAGTGGGCTCCGTCAGCAGGCGAGTTTGGTTTTTGGCCATTCATAGCCGGATCGTTATATGTTACGCTGATATCGTTCCTGCTGACCCTTCCTGTTTGTCTTTTTGCTGCCATTTACCTTACACGGTTTTCATCACCGGCTCTCATACGCATCATGCATCCGGTGATTGATGTTTTAGCAGGCCTGCCTTCTGTTATCTATGGGGTTTGGGGTGTACTGATTGTTGTTCCCGCTGTTTCTGGTTTCATTGCTCCTTTTTTCGGAAGCTCATCACCCGGTTATTCAGTGCTTGCGGGAGGAATAGTTCTGTCAATAATGTGTATTCCCTACGTACTCAATATGCTTATAGAGGTGTTCAAAACAGTTCCCAATGGTCTAATCGAAGCTTCACTATCCGTTGGCGCTACGCATTGGCAAGCAGTGAAACATGTAATTCTCAGGGGTAATATCCCCGGAATAATTTCCTCTTACGGACTTGGAATCAGCAAAGCATTTGGCGAGACCATTGCAGTAATGATGGTGGTGGGCAATGTTGTCAATATAACAGCAAATCCCTTTGATGCCGCCTATCCACTGCCAGCACTGATTGCAAACAATTATGGCGAAATGCTGTCTATTCCGATGTACGATTCGGCACTGATGTTTGCCGCATTTCTGCTGTTGGTTATTATTCTGTTTTTTAATCTCATATTCAGATACCTAATCCATAAGATCAAAAAGCAATGAGGAAAATCAGGCACATAGAAGAGAAGTTTTTCATATACCTTTCGGCTTTTATGGCCTATTCACTCATTATGGTACTTGCATTTATCATTGTGGTGATATTTTACAAAGGATTCAATGCCCTTGATTGGGATATGCTGCTGAAAACCCCAAGGGGTGGATATTATTACGGTGGCGAAGGTGGGGTGCTCAATGCTATATCCGGATCGCTGTATATTGCTTTCGGCGCAACAGCGATTGCTATTTTCATAGGAGTTCCGGCAGCATTGTTCATCAACGTTCATCTGATCCGTTACCGCAAAACACAAAACACCATCCGGTATTTTCTGGATGTCCTTTGGGGAATCCCTTCTATCGTTTACGGTGCTTTTGGTTTCACACTGATGCTGTGGCTTGGCATGAATGCATCGCTGCTGGCGGGAATCATTACAGTGGCTTTGCTCATTTCACCCATCATGGTGCGGACTTTTGATGAAGTGTTGTGTACAATTCCCAAAGGGCTCTACGAAGCATCCCTTTCGCTGGGCAGCACCCGCACCGAAACCGCTTTCAGGGTGATTTTCAAACAAGGGTTCCCTGGATTTGTAACAGCCGTTTTGCTGGCTTTTGGCCGGGGTATAGGCGATGCTGCTTCGGTACTTTTTACGGCTGGGTACACTGATAATATTCCTCTTTATCTCGACGAACCTGCAGCAACACTTCCCCTTGCAATCTTTTTTCAACTGGGATCGCCCATTCCTGAAGTCAGGGAAAGGGCATTTGCTTCGGCAGTTATACTTACATTTATCATTTTGATATTGAGCTTTATTGCACGTTTTGTCTCCAAACGATTATCCGCAACTAATCTGAAATAGTTTATATTACTAAATCAATACCGTAATGATCCCTTCTCCCGCACTTTCAGGAAACGAACAGAACCCAACCGCACTTCGGGTACATAATCTGAATGTTTATGCCGGTGACCATCATATCCTGAAAAATATCTCACTCGAAATCCCGGCAAACCGTATCACGGTTTTACTTGGTCCATCAGGTTGCGGCAAAACAACACTGCTTAAATGCATGAATAAACTTACCGACCTCTATAAAGAGCTGAAAGTGAGCGGCAATATCATGATAGGTAAAGATGATATCCTGAACACTACCCAGAATATACCTTTCATCAGACAGAAAATGGGATTGCTGTCTCAGCGGCCTTACCCATTGCCGGTTTCTATTTACAAAAATGTTGCCTATGGCCTTCATATCAAAGGCATTCGCGACAAGAAACTGATCAGGTTCAGTGTAGAAAAACACCTTCGTGAGGTTGGTTTATGGGAAGAAGTCAAAAGCAGACTGAATGCACCAGCTACCAGTCTTTCTATCGGCCAGCAGCAGCGATTGTGCCTTGCCCGCGGACTGGCAGTTAAACCGGCAATAATTCTTGCCGACGAGCCTACTTCTGCCCTTGACCCGATTTCGAGCACCATCATTGAGAAACTATTCAAAGATCTGAAGAAACATTATTCCATAATTTTAGTCACACATGTGCTCCGGCAAGCTGTCCGGCTGGCCGATCATGTAATCTTTATGTGCGATGGTCAAATTGTTGAGCAGGGCAGTCCGGCTGAATTATTTTCAAACCCGCAAACGAATGAATTAAGGGCTTACCTCGTTGACGGAAACTGAGGCCAAATGTACATTGTGTAACAGAATGAAGTCTGCCGGATTATGCACTATTGAAAAACCATCCAAATAATATCTCTCAGAGGTTGATCAGCTGCGCTTCGTAGTCAAGATAGGCTTTCAGGTCGTCGCGGGTGTAGTTGAGCAGCCGCTTGGTGTAGAAAAGGGTCGAGTGCCTGATGTCGCATAAAGCCAGTGCCCGGTCAAGACATTGTTGTTCAAATTGTTCGATAGTGAGCAATTGATTCACCAGACCTGTTTCGAGTGCTTCATGAGCGTCAATGGGTTCGTTGCGCAGCATGATTTCAAGAGCTTTGCTGTGGTGCAGGAACTTGGATAGAAAATAGGGCAGTGCTCCGCTGGGATGAAGGCCATAATGGTGGTGATCAAGCACAAACGAAAGATTCGCCGCACCAAACTTCATGTCGGCAGCCATACTGATGCCGAAAAATGGTGTAACGACCTCGCCCGAAAGACCCACCAGAAAAAGTTTCTTGAAGTCTATCATCGTGCGGATTAAACGGTTAATGGCATGCATCATTCCAAAGCGCGTTCTGGGTTCGCAAAACCTTGGCCAGATTTCGTGAAGGCTCGCGGGGTCAATAATCCCATCCATAAACCGGCGATAGCCTGTTTGGTTAAACATTCCATCATCATGCAGGATAAGCAATCCTTTGAATGTATCAGTCTGATTTATTTCGTTGATCCTTGCTATGAAATAGTCGCTTTTCACAACATCGGTAACTAAGGAATACACATCGCCATGGAGCTTCAGCACAGCCACATGACTGCTTGTGGTTAAGGTGAAGAATTCATCCGGATTGAAAGCTGGTTGTGGCATCGTGGTAACGTTTTTTTGTTCAGTTTTTGGTTTATTTGTCAGATCACTGATAGGGCAGTGCAGGATGACAACGCTAAAGGTACGTTCATTTTCCTATGAATTGTTCTGTCTGTTGAAGAATTCCCCAAAAAAAATTATTTCCGCATGCTGACAAAGGGAAACAGCCGCGTAATAAACCCTGTGCGTGCGTGTTGCGCCCTGAAATATCCTTCGTTTACGGTTTGCACTTCCTCAATGGTGTAAAAAGCATGCGGGTTGTGGTGGTTGACCAGTTCGAGGGCATCTCTGAGGTCTTTTCGTTTGACAATGCTGAAAATAATCCGCACAGGCCCCGCCTTTCCTTCAGCATCTACCGTAGTTACGCCGTAGTTTGCTTCCCTGAGTATATTGATTAAATCAGTGGTGTCCTTTTTGGCGATAATCCGGATGACCACAGTGCCCAGTGACATTTTCTCTGCCAGATGGATGCCTATATAATTCCCGGCTGCAAAACCGGCCCCATAGCCAATGTAGCACATGATGTTATCAAGGTGCTGAAAAATCTGACTGATAGCTACCAGCCAGATAATCACCTCGACAAACCCCAATACAGGAGCCAGGTTTTTGTAGCCACGGGCCACAAAGATCAGGCGCAGCGTGCCAACCGTAACATCCATGATCCTGGCCAGGGCGATAAGCACCGGCAAAACCACCCAGTTGAAAAATTCAGTATCCATGAATTCAGCACTCATATTCTGTGTTTGTTTTTGTTTCGGAAATATAGGCTCGTATGCCTGACTCCAATGACAAAGATACAACTGAAAACAGACACAGCATCAGTATTCAACATCCAATCTTTATAAGGTAAAATTGTGACATAATATTCAGATATATGTATATTTGACCCCAAAACCGGTTCATGATCAACCAATTGTCAGCGGCATTGTGGCTTGTTGCAGGTTTGGTTTTTTTGCCATTCGTGCCCTGCCATAGCCCTTCAGAATTCAATGAAGGAGCTGATAGTTATGTGGTTACAGCTGAGGGGCAATGGGAGAAACTTTGGGAAAACCCTAAGTTGATGGTATGGCAACGCTGGCTTACCCTGAACCATGAGCGAAAAATCAGGCAGCGCAAATGCCAGATGATGCTCAGGGCTTCCATGAAAGATATTGTCGGACTTATTGGCAACCACAGGAGGGCCACCGAATGGATGAGTATGGTGGATACTGTTGAGTTGCTGGGGCGCTCAGGCAATATATGGTTTACGCTGGCGCACTACCGGATGCCCTGGCCGCTGAGGGACAAGATGCTTTCATCTCGTCTGGAGCTCAGCACAATGTTTGACAGCCACATGTCCATCATTGATATCGAAAGCGACAACAGCCGTATTAAGGGACGCGGACAGGTAAACGATTTTGGATCGTTTCACGGCCGGTGGGTAGTTGTAGAACTAGGCAGCGAATTGTGCTTTACCGAGTTTACGGCCTACTCAACCTCAATTCCCCTGTTTCCGCGCTGGCTTCAGGATCCTATTGTTGACCGCGCATTTCTTAATACCATGGAACAGTTTGTTGCAGTGGTCCACGACAAAAAACAGGTGAAGCAGCGATAAATTGTAAAGCCTGAGTGTGCTATCGTAGCAAACAGCAAAATCATGGATGAACAACGAAAAATGTACCGCGTATTCCAGCTGATATCCAGGCTGCGAACGCCTATGGGTCAGGTATAAATTGGAGAGTCCGCCAATCGCACCATAATGGAATTGAAACCAGAGGTTCAGGGTTTCGGGTTTGGCGTTCCGCGTTGCTTCCCATCGAGCCATAACGGAATTAATCCGTGCATTAAGCGCGCACATTGCACCTAAAGATTCCGGCAAAAACCACAAATAAGGAAGCGCAGGCCTCTGTCAGCCTTTCGCCTTATGCCTAATGCCTTTGGCCTTACGCCTACAACGGAATATTTCCGTGCTTCTTCGGCGGATTGGTCTTGGATTTGGTTTGTGTCATTTCCAGTGCCTGAATAAGTTTATAACGGGTCTGGCGCGGGTAGATGATTTCATCAATATAACCCAGCTGAGCAGCCTTATAGGGGCTGGCAAAGGTACGGCGATAGTCGTCAATGGCCTGTTTGCGTTCCTCTTCGCTCAGTTTGTTTTTGTAAATGATGTTCACTGCGCCTTCAGGTCCCATCACGGCAATCTCGGCAGTTGGGAAGGCAAGGTTGATGTCGGCCCCAATGTGTTTGCTCGACATCACATCGTACGCACCACCGTATGCTTTGCGTGTGATTACGGTGATCTTGGGAACTGTGGCTTCGGCGAAAGCGTACAATAATTTGGCTCCGTGTTTAATGATGCCGCCAAATTCCTGAATAGTGCCAGGCAAGAATCCCGGGACGTCTTCAAAGGTGATCAGCGGGATGTTGAAGGCATCGCAGAAGCGCACAAATCGTGCTGCTTTGATCGAACTGTCTATATCGAGCACACCGGCCAGATTGGCGGGTTGGTTGGCTACTATACCTATGGGTTTCCCGTTGAGGCGGGCAAAACCGATGATGATGTTTTTGGCGTAATAGGGTTGAATTTCAAAGAAGTTGGCATCATCAATCACTTTGGTGATGATGTCGTGCATGTCGTAGGGCTTGTTGGGGTCGTCGGGAACGATGCTGTCGAGGCTGTCTTCTTCGCGGTGGGGATTGTCGGTGCAAACCTTTACCGGCGGGTCTTCCATATTGTTCGACGGAAGGAAACTCATCAGTTCGCGGATCATCATCATGGCCTGTTCGTCGTCGCTGGCCATAAGGTGGGCCACACCGCTCTTACTGTTGTGTGTCATGGCGCCGCCGAGTTCTTCTTTGGTGACCTCTTCATGAGTAACAGTTTTGATCACATCAGGCCCGGTGACGAACATATAGGAGGTGTCTTTGACCATCATTATGAAGTCGGTAATGGCCGGTGAATACACTGCACCGCCGGCACATGGCCCTAAAATTGCCGAAATCTGGGGAATCACACCTGACGACATCACGTTACGATAAAAAATATCGGCA
>Ga0351837_1008_pt1 | contig 54553 bp, 44 predicted proteins | sample BONcelHFGM3001D6_FD_206753 | JGI IMG/M metagenome (GOLD analysis project Ga0351837, IMG submission 206753) | Enriched cells from coal bed in the Powder River Basin, Montana, United States - BONCAT cells FGM rep1 HSBNCT.FGM.300.1.D6 ...
AATACTCACGCCGACGCTCATTGATTTTATCGGTAGCGTTCTTGAAACGATCCCAAACCTCATCCTTTTTATCCATTGGAGCAGGTCCGATATCCTTCCATTCGTCGTGGTATTTTTGAAGTTGTTTGAACGACTTCAGGATGGACGGTTCCAACAATAACTCTTCCGTTTTTTCGCAGAGGTCAATTTTGGCTTCGAGATTCTTCTTCAGGTCCAGGTCTTTCAGCTCTTTATTCAGCTTGACTTTCTCGAAAAATTTCTCAACAAGAAAGTGGTAATTCTGCCAGAGGTCATTGATCTCACCTCTTGGAACCATTCCAACCTCTTTCCACTGGTCCTGGAGGATTTTAAACTCATCGTATGTTTTCTTCAGTGTCTCTTCAGAACCGATCAGGTTGCGCAGCTCTTCAAGAATCTGGTGTTTGCGCTCCAGGTTCTTTTTTTTCACCTTCTCCTGTTCTGCCATGAAACGCCCTTTGTTGGCTTTATAGATATTAAAAAGGGCTTCAAAACGAGCATTTAACTCATTCTGCTCCTGGTTTTTAGGAAGTTGTGTTTCGCTCTCTTCATCCACGTCGAGTGGTTCATGCAATTCGTCGCGTTTCTTCAGGAAAGCCATCTTAATCAAGGCGATCCTCGCCTTTACAGCATTGAGATCGACTTCAGCGACAGCAGCCTCAAGCAGATCAAGCAGGTGCGCCTGGTCATATTGGTTGAGGTCTTCTTCGCTCAGATGAAAGTGAAGGTCCTTTTCTTCTTCCTCCTCTTCATCCTCTTCCTGGATGCTGGCTGGTTCCTCGCTGTTTACAGGAGTCTCTTCTTCAACAGGAGGGATCGGCTCTGGTTCAGGTTCCGGAGCAGAAGCTTCAGCTTCTTCCGTAGTGGAAGGTTCAACTGCTTCCGGAGTGGAAGGTTCAACTGCTTCCGGAGTGGAAGGTTCAGTTTCTTCCGGAGTGGAAGGTTCAACTGAATCCGTAGTGGAAGGTTCAGTTTCTTCCGGAGTGGAAGGTTGTTCTTCGGTAGAATCAGTTGCCGCCGGAATTGTTTCCGGGGTCTCTGTGGATGTTTCCTTTAATTCGACGGGTGAAGAATTCTCCTCCTGAACTGGGGTTTGTTCCAGATCAGGATTCTGATTGGTGTGTTCTTTGTTTTCCATGAGTTAACAAACGTCATATAAAATAATACTCTAAAGGTTCCGAACAATGCCGGTAAGTTGTGTTTTCAAATGCAAAATTAGCATTTATTCTCATACCGCAATACAACGATGCTTAGGGTAAGGCACTCCGATTAAAGATGATATACCCGAAATTGAGATTGAATGTAAAAGGATCCTGTAATTTGTCATAAAAACTGAACCCGGCACTCAATGGTCCAAGAAACGTGTGGTAAACTACAGTTGCAGCTGCAATGTAAGATCGGTCACTCAGGATTGGCCCATGGGATGCGGTATAGTCAACCGGATTCTGCAGGATCTGTTGATAGGGTTGAAAAATATAACCTTCGGCTCGGAGCTCCAGTTTTTTATAAATAGTTAAGATGGCTTTCAGTCCACCAGCAAGGTAACTTGAAGCCCTGAATTGCGGAAGGAACAATGACTGCATTTCGGGAAGTGGTTGAAATACTGGCGAGTACATGATTGAGGAGGTGTAGTTCAGAAAGAATGGCTGGTTGGTGATGCAAACCTCTCCAAAAAAGCCAAGTTTGAGCGGACCTACAGTTTCAAAATAATTATCATAAATCCCTTTGATTTCAAGCCACTCATGATACACTGTTTGTTCAGCTTTATTGACCGACTGAGATCCCGGTATGAGAATTTCCCTTCCGTTTACATAGGTCAGTGAGATACTTAGACGTCCTCCGGCATTGGCGTATTGTTTCCGATTCAGATTGTTCAGCTCAAAACAGATTTTGGGAGTGAGGTAATTAAATTTGGTTTGGTCTGCGGTATCCAGTCGTGAAAAATCATTTGTTTGGTAATAATCAGATGAGGTAATCGCATTGATTAACCCCAGAGTCAGCTTCCCTTTGTTTGTCACGGGAATTCCCCCTGTGAGGGAAGTAAGACTTTCCCATTGCTTGATATTTGAAGGTGTCAGGTCATCAAAGAAATAGGTCGTATTATTGAAATAATTATAATTGTTGTATGTGTAGTACAACTCGAGGTAACATGGGAGTTTTGATGTGAAATCGATCCGTCCGCCTAACTTTACTGAACTGTAAAACCTGCCAAAATATCCGTTTGCAAGAACCCTGATAGCATGGTTCCACAGGTACTTGTAGCGAAGCTGAAGAAATCCTTCATTACTGGTTCCAAGGGAGAGGTTTCCACCGAATTGCACGTTGAAACTTGGCGCTTTTTGAATGTCCAGATAAAGATCATAATATCCGGTCTGCGGGTTGTACCTTGCACTCGGGAAAATTGTCTTGATAAACCCTTCATCAATAAACCGGAAATAGGCCTTTTTTAGCTCATTGATGGTGACAGTCTTTTGGTTGTGTTTCAGGATTTTTTGAACATACTGAGTCTGTGCTTTTGTGAGTCCGGTCACAATAACGGAATCAAATATCAACTTGGGTTCTTTGGCTTTGAAGCTGGTCCGTTTACCGAGGAGCGCTTCGGGAGTGATGGTGTCTGTTACCAGCTTTCGAATCTCAGAGATCATCGAACAAGCTGCCAGGTAGCCGCTATCGGCCAGCATTTCAGTCTGTGAAAAATCAAGCAGGTTGATTTTTGGAATAGATGGTACGATCATCACTGAGTTCGGGTAAGTGATGGTGTCGTTTTGCCGTTCCATCAACATTGTCATCAGCTGACTGATCACATCGTCGGGATCAGCTTTACTGTAACGTTGGGCTACTCTTGAGCCAATGATGACATCCGGGTGAAAGTCATCCTGGGCCACATTCGCAGGAAAATTATTGTACATACCTCCATCGAACAGAAGCTTGTCCTCATATCTTAATGGATTGAAGATCAATGGAATCGACATGGATCCCCGGACAGCTGTACTAAGGTTTCCATCTCGAATTACCAATGACTTCGTAGAGTCAATATCCGATAAAACGCATCGAAATGGGATCATCAGGTTATCGAAATTATAACCGGCTGCTGCTGCTGCAGGCCCCAGCAAACGCATGAATTCAAAATCAATCTCAAATGGATTGATCAGGTTGGTCGGAATAACTGTGGTTAATTTCTTTTTTGGATTAAAATCAAGGGAAATCCAGGAGGGGGTAGGATCATCCTTCCTGAAATAATAACGGTACTTTTCGTCAATCGAACCAGATACCCATTTTGAAAAATCAGGAGAGATCATCAGGTTCTCGATCTCATCAGGAGTATAACCAATGGCGTAAAGAGCGCCAACGATGGCGCCTATTGATGTGCCAACGATATAATCGATCGGAATCTGGTTCTCTTCGAGTGCCCTGATAACCCCGATATGGGCTGCACCGCGAGCTCCTCCTCCCGAAAGCACCAGAGCAACCTTCTGTGAGAAACCGGTAGAAGGAAGCAGCGTGATTAATATGACCAGAAAGGATAATAGTATCTTCTGTTCGCGGATCATCCGAATCGGTTTACGGATTAAACGTACAAAGATATCAGATATTTCGGATGCCGGATCCTGGATGCCGGATCTCCTGTCACAATTTGCTTCTCGATCCTCGCTTCTCGTTTATTTAGATCTCACGACTCACGTCTCACGCATTCTCCAGCGCCTGATCCAGGTCGGCGATGATATCTTCAACCTCCTCGATGCCTATAGCAAGTCTGACAAGCCCCTGTGTGATTCCGGCAATCTCTTTGGATTCCTTCGATAGTTTTGAGTGGGTCATCGATGCAGGATGCTGAATCAGGGTCTCTATTCCCCCAAGGGATACAGCCAAAACACAGAATTCCACGTGATCCATCAGTTTCTTTCCAGCTTCATAGCCTCCTGTAACTTCGAAACTGATCATGGCTCCCGGACCTCTCATCTGTTTTTTAGCCAGTTCGAACTGGGGATGGGATTTCAATCCGGGGTACTTTACCCATGCAACCTTGGGATGTGCTTCGAGGTATTCGGCGACTTTCATGGCATTCTCCTGTGCCCTGTCGATCCGGATGCCAAGAGTCTTGACTCCGCGGCGAGCCAGAAAAGCCTGGTGAGGATCCATATTGAAACCGAAATTGACCATCGTATAATTTAGTTTCTTGTAATCTTCTTCGGTTTTTGGAATCACAATACCGCCAACAATATCGGCATGTCCATTGATAAATTTAGTAAGGGAATGCAGCACAATATCGGCTCCAAGGTCCAGCGGGTTTTGAAGGTAAGGACTGCAAAAAGTATTATCCACACAAACTTTAATCCCATGCTGATGCGCTAATAGAGAAATCGCTTCAATATCACAGATCCCGATCGTGGGATTTGCCGGAGTTTCAAGAAAAATCAACCGGGTATTTGGCTTTATTGCCGCCTCTACATTTTTCAGGTCGGCGGTATCAACAAATGTCGACTCCACGCCAAACTTCGGATAAGCTGTTTCAAGGATTCCACGGGAAGGTCCGTAAAGGGCATTGTGACAAACGATGTGATCACCCTGGCCAAGGTAGGTCAGGTAAACAGTGTTCACAGCAGCCATACCTGAAGATGTGGCGATGCCATTGTACCCGTGTTCAAGTGCAGCAATTGTCGCTTCAAATTCGTCAATGGTAGGATTGCCCAGTCGGGTATAGATGAAGCCGTCGCTCTCACCGGAGAAACATTTTGCGCCATCTTCGGCACTTTTAAAGAAGAAGGTGGAGGTTTGATAGATCGGCATTACAACACTCCCCATTTTGTCGCGTTCACCAACGCCATGAACGGAAGTGGAAGAGAAGCCTTTTTGTTTACTCATAATTGCAAGAATTAATTTATTAAATCATTAGGAAATACGAAATTTGAAATCCGTATTTCGTGTTTCGTATTTCGTGTTTCAAGATCTCACTACCACGGTATCAAATTCTATTTTATCTGACAGATGCCGCTTTACAGCACACACATTGGCCGCATTGATCAGGGCATTATCATATTTCTCCGGAAAATTCATTGGAACAATGATCTTAATAATGATCTTGCTAATCATCTTGTTTAACTGGTCATATTCCGTATCCATGGTCAGTGAAATACCATCAGTCTCAAGATGACGGGAATCACAAAACGCTTTAACATAATAACCGGCGCAAGTAGCCAGCGATGCAAGAAACAACGAGAAAGGAGCAGGATATGAACCCTCTCCGCCCGCTTTGACTGATTGGTCTGTGGAAATTACAAATGGTTCGATGTGGGCGTCTACTTTCACTCCGCCCGGAAATTTTACTTCAATTGACATTAGGGATTAGGGATTAGGGATTCAGTTTTTTTGCAAAAGTACGGTTTTATCACGAACGAATTTACGTAGGCGGATGTGATTTCTGTCATGCTTCCTTTGCAGACCCCAAAGTTGGAACGAACCACACAAAAGACCCAGGCCTTATCGCGTAAATAGGTCGTATCATCGAAAACTTTTTCCCGTTCCAGTATTTCTGGGTATTTTTGGCTTTTACTTTTACAGAAGTTTCACTCAATCTTAGTACAATGAAAAAACTATCCATTGCTCTTTTTACCTTGCTGCTTCTTGGAGTTACCAATGCCTATACCCAGGATGAAGCCCGTCTCCTCCGGTTTCCTGCCATTCATGGTGATCAAATTGTCTTCACTTACGCCGGTGACCTCTATACAGTTGCCAAAACAGGCGGAGTTGCCCGCAAGCTTACCAACGATTCTGACGGCTATGAGATGTTTGCCCGGTTTTCGCCGGATGGTTCAAACATTGCTTTTACCGGACAATACGACGGAAATACAGAGGTCTTTCTGATTCCCGCCGAAGGGGGTGTCCCCGCAAGATTGACCTATACGGCCACACTTGGACGTGATGATATCTCCGACCGGATGGGACCAAATAACATCGTGATGACCTGGCGCGACAATGACAACATCGTTTACCGCTCCAGAAAGCAGTCGTTCAACAGCTTCAAAGGCCAGTTGTTCATGATAAATAGTGCGGGAGGTCTCTCCGAAGAACTTCCTCTCCCAGCCGGGGGATTCTGTTCTTATTCTCCGGATAAAACTAAACTGGCATACAACCGGGTCTTCAGGGAGTTTCGCACATGGAAATATTACCGGGGAGGAATGGCCGACGACATCTGGATTTATGATTTTAAAACCAAAAAGACAGAGAACATCACCAACAATCCTTCCCAGGATATCTTCCCGATGTGGAGAGGGGAGAAGATCTATTTTTGTTCTGACCGCGACCGTACCATGAATCTTTTTGTCATCGACCTGAAAACAAAAGAGACGAGGAAGCTCACCAATTATACCAATTATGATGTGAAGTTCCCTTCGCTGGGAGATGCTGCCATTGTTTATGAAAATGGAGGCTATATCTATGTCTTTGACTTGGTTACGGAGCAGCCTGTAAAAGTAGATGTCAGAATTGCCAACGACTTCATCACCGGAAGAAACCAACTGAAGGACGCCAGTAAGATCATAAACTCCTTCACGATTTCTCCTGATGGTAAGCGCCTTGGTTTCGATGCACGGGGCGATATCTTTACCGTTCCGGTCACATCAGGGGTAACAAAGAACCTGACGCTCTCATCCGGTGCCCACGACCGCGATGTGGCCTGGTCGCCCGACGGAAAGTACCTCTCCTTTATCTCCGATCTAACAGGTGAAGATGAGATTTACATCATTAAACAGGATGGGAGCGAACCTCCGGTTCAGCTTACCAAAAATGGTGATACCTATAAATATTTCCCATTATGGTCGCCAGACAGTAAGAAGCTGTTGTGGAGCGACAAGCTCTTAAGGCTTCAGTATGTTGAGATTGAGACAAAAGCAGTGGTGACTGTTGCTGAAACCAAAGCGTTTGAATTCAATGAGTATACCTGGTCGCCCGACAGCAGATGGATCGCTTTCACAGAACCGGTTCAGCGGGGAGAATCCAGGATCTTTCTCTATGAACTCGCATCAAAAAAGGCAACTCCGGTGACCGACGGATGGTACGATGTAGGAGATCCTGTCTTTTCATCCGATGGGAAATACCTCTTCTTCTCATCAAACCGTGATTTTAATCCTATATACAGCTGGACGGAGTGGAACCATGCATACAACGACATGAGCAACATCTACTTTGTAACCCTGGCGAAAAGCACACCATCTCCATTTGCCTATGAGAATGATGAGGTGGAGGTGAAGGAGACGAAGGACGAAGAGAAAGGAAATACGAAAGAAGAAGATGCCGGTAAGAAATTGGATATGAAAGTTGATCTTGATGGGATTATGGCCCGCACGGTTAAGCTTCCGCTGGATGCCGGGACCTACTGGGGAATTAGTGCTCTTGAGGGTGATGTTTATTATGTCAGAAGAAAACGCGACGAAAAGTCAACACTGTGCCTTTTTAACCTGAAAGATAAAAAAGAGACCGAGCTTGGAGATTATGGGAATTATGAAATTGCTTCCGGCCATAAGAAGATGTTACTGGCACAAGAGGATAAATATGCTGTGATAGACCTTCCCAAATCCAAGATCAGTGTGAAGGATTATGTGGATCTTTCCAACATGAAGATCATGGTCGACTTACAAGCCGAATGGAATCAGATTTTCAACGAGTCGTGGCGGCAGATGAAGTATTTTTTCTATGCTCCAAACATGCATGGTCTTGACTGGGATGCCATCCGTGCGAAATATGCTCCCCTGGTCCCTTATGTGAACAACCGGAATGATCTCAATTATATCATCGGTGAGATGGTTGGTGAGCTTAACGTTGGACATGCGTATGTAAGTGGCGGTGATAAACCCAAGCCCGAAAGGATCAAATTGGGGCTTCTGGGAGCTACCATCACCCGGGATAAATCAGGTTATTACCGTGTTGATGAGATCCTGCAGGGGGAGAACTGGTCAACGAAGACCCGCTCCCCTCTGTCAGAAATGGGTGTGGCTGTGGCTACGGGTGATTTCATTATTGCCGTTGACGGCATCTCCACAAAATCGATGAACGATTTCTACCAATCGCTCCTGAATAAAGCCGGCGTTCAGGTTGAGCTTACAGTGAACGGAAAGCCTGATGTGGATGGGTCACATAAAACAATTGTTGTACCTGTTGCGGATGAAGCTGATCTCTACTACTACAACTGGGTGCAGGAGAATATCCGTAAAGTGAATGAAGCAACAAACGGGGAAGTTGGATACATTCACATTCCTGATATGGGTCCTGCCGGACTGAACGAATTTGTGAAGTATTTCTACCCTCAGCTAACCAAACGTGCGGTGATTATTGATGACCGCGGAAATGGCGGTGGCAATGTCTCCCCGATGATCATTGAACGGTTAAAACGTGAGGCTGTGATCATGCGGATGGCGCGTAATACCGATCCTGTTCCCGAAAGAATCCCCTTCCTGTGGGGCCCGAAGATCTGTTTGATCGACCAATATTCTGCATCTGATGGGGACCTCTTCCCTTACCAGTTCAAGCAGTTGAATCTTGGGAAGCTGGTTGGTACCCGCACATGGGGAGGTGTAATCGGCATCCGGGGTTCCTTGCCATTTATCGATGGTGGTTCCCTCCAGAAACCCGAATTTGCGAACTATGATTTCAGGGAAAACAAATGGGCAATAGAAGGCGTGGGTGTTGAGCCGGATGTATGGGTTGATAACGACCCTGCCAGGGAGTATGCCGGTGAAGATGACCAACTCAACAAAGCTATCGAACTGATCCTGATCGAACTGGAGAGCTGGCCGAAAGAGTTGCCTGCAGTGCCTGAGTTTCCGGATAAGACTAAATAAATGCCGGATCCAGCCAGATGATCTGGGTTCCGTTTCTTTCCATACGGCGGAACCAGGTCATCTGCCGTTTGGCAAACTGATGGATGCCGATATTTAGTTGGGTCACCATCTCATCATAAGTGAGTTGTTTCATCAGATAGAGGGTGATGAATTTATACTCCAATCCGTAAAAAGTCAGGGTTTCGGGACTGATGCCTGATGCCAGAAGCCGCTCAACCTCCTCTGTCATACCGTGTTCAAGACGGTAATGCAGACGCCGGGTGATGCGTTCACGAACAACCTCACGGGTTGGTGCGATCCCAAAGATGGTGGTTTTGATCTCCGGAAATTTTCTGTGATGTTCCGTATGCCGCGACTCTTCCAATCCGATTCGAATTGCTTTGATCAATCGTCTGCGATCAAGGATGTCGGTAGTGTTGTGTTGTTCCCGAAGTGTATTCAACAGATCTGCCAGTTCTTCCGTAGTTTTTGAGGCTAACATAGTTTCCAGTTCAGGATTGGGCTCCAACCGGGGTAGCCGGTATCCTTTGAGAACTGATTCGATGTACAGGCCGGTTCCTCCGCAGAGAATAGGTTGTTTCCCCCGCATTAATAGATCGTCATAGGCTTTCAGAAAATCCTGCTGAAATTCATATACATTGTACTCATACCCGGGATCCGCAATATCGATCAGGTGATAAGGGATCGCTTTCCCATCCACAACGTATTCCTGCAGATCTTTCCCGGTCCCAATATCCATTCCCCTGTATACCTGCCTGGAGTCGGCTGAAATAATTTCACCATTGAGCTCATAGGCCAACTGGGTTGCCAGTTTTGTTTTTCCGGATGCCGTGGGGCCAAGAATTACGATCATTTTAATCTAAAAATTACGATTCCATCACCCCATCACTCCATCACCCCATCACTCCATCACCAAATATTTCACGAATGTAAAAGTTTTTCTCCAAACTGTCGGACAATCGTTATTTTTGCCGCAACAACTGACATCTCGCTATGGCATCATCGATTAAAGAAGTATTTGATACAACTAACTTCAGGGAAAACGGACATAGATTGGTAGACCTGCTGGCTGAGTATATGGACCAGGCAAAAGCCGGGATGGGTATGCCGGTTCTGGATTGGGTTGAGCCAGACCAACAGGTGGAATTCTGGAAAAACTACATGATTACCGGCGATGACCTGACGCCCTTCTTTCATGATATCATCAAACGATCCATTCATCTTCTTCATCCAAATTATGTGGGGCACCAGTTAACACCCACAGCTCCTGTAACAGCTCTGGCTGCTTTTCTGGCCGGGGTTGTGAATAATGGCATGGTAGGGTATGAAATGGGGAGCGTAACAACGGCAATGGAGAAGCTTGCTGTTCAGGTATTTACCCATGCCCTCGGATTTGGGGAGACCGGAGATGGTTTCTTTACATCAGGCGGAACCCTTGCCAACCTCACCGCTCTCCTTTCTGCCCGGAAGGCTGTTTCGGACAGGAATATCTGGGCGAATGGAAATGCCGGGAAACAATTGACAATCATGGTTTCGGCCGAAGCCCATTATTGCGTCGACCGGGCTGCCCGCATCATGGGCCTGGGTACCGATGGAATTATACTTGTTGAAACCAATAATGAGTTTCAGATGAAGGTTGATCTTTTGGAGGATGCATGGAGACAAGCGAAAGCAGAGGGGAGAGAAGTGTTTGCTGTTGTTGGGAGCGCCTGCACCACAGCCACCGGATCCTACGATAACCTGGAAGCCATTGCCGCTTTTGCCTCTGAAAAGAATATCTGGTTTCATGTGGATGGTGCTCATGGCGGACCCGTTATTTTTACGGAGAAATACAAATACCTGGTGAATGGAATTCATCTGGCCGACTCGGTTGTAATTGATTGCCACAAAATGTTGATGACCCCTGCCCTCACCACGGCATTATTGTATAAGCATGCCAACCAGTCCTATCATACATTTCAGCAGGATGCACAATACCTGTGGCAGAAAGATGCGGAGCCCGAGTGGTACAACTATGGCCAGCGGACATTTGAATGTACCAAGCTGATGATGAGCCTGAAGTTCTTTACCCTGGTAAAAGTACATGGAGTGGAGGTACTTGGTGAAAATGTGACCGCATTGTATGATCTGGCCAGAGAATTTGCCAGCCTGATCAGGAAACGGGAAGGGCTTGAACTGGCAATGGAACCGCAGTCCAACATTGTCTGTTTCCGGCTCAATGATCCATCACTCTCACTGGAAGATCAAAACCGGGTGAATGGACTGATACGGAAACAAATCCTGGTGGAGGGGGAATTCTACATCGTGCAAACCACCCTCAGGGGCAAGGTTTTTCTGAGAACAACCCTGATGAATCCGTTTACAACAACGGTGCATTTGACGGAGTTGCTCGATAGGATAGAGCTGATGGTTTGAGGTTGCACTCCGGCTCTAACTTCTGACTTCCGGAGTCTAACTTTTAAAAGCTCCCTTTAGGGGGTTAGGGGGCGAGCATCCAGTTCCTCATACACCGAATTCTGACTCTTGTATTCGGGGATTACCTCCTTCAGTTTCCTGACAAGATCCATGTTGGAGTGAGTAGCTGTCATCGTAATCAATTCAGCATTATGTTGCTGCACCTCCTCCAGGTCGTACTCCCTCACTTTGGCAATGAGGATCCGCTCATGATGGGTAGGCAGGGTATTCTCCTCTTTGTTGAGTAGTTCTTCATAAAGCTTTTCGCCGGGACGAAGCCCTATGTAACGGATCTGAATATCTTTCCCCAGGGTTAGTCCCGAAAGCTGGATCATCTTTTTTGCCAGATCCAGAATTTTAACGGATTTTCCCATATCGAAAAGGAAGATTTCACCTCCTTTCCCCATAGCACCCGCTTCCAACACCAGCCGGCATGCCTCGGTAATTGTCATGAAGTACCGGGTAATCTCCGGATGAGTAATGGTGACAGGGCCTCCACTCTCAATCTGACTCCTGAATAATGGGATCACCGATCCGTTGGATCCGAGGACATTTCCGAATCGGGTAGTGATGAATCTCGTTTCGCTCTTTCTGCCGAGCGATTGAATGTATATTTCAGCCATCCTTTTAGTGGCTCCCATTACCGAAGTGGGGTTAACAGCTTTATCAGTGGATATCATGATAAATCTGGAAGCCCCATTTGCCACCGCAAGGTCGGCGATAGTGCGTGTCCCCATCACATTGGTCAGTACCGCCTCCACCGGGTTGGCCTCCATCATCGGGACATGCTTGTAGGCGCCTGCATGGTAGACCACTTCAGGCTTGAATGCTTCAAATACAGCCTTCATTCTGATCTCATTGGTGATGTCGCCGAGGATGAACTCGACGTCAGTCGCTGAGAAATTGTTCATCCACTCCAGCTCCAAAAAATGAAGCGGGGTTTCAGCCTGGTCGATCAGGATCAGTTTCTTCGGATGGAACCTGACCAGTTGCCTGACAATCTCGCTCCCAATGGAACCGGAAGCACCGGTTACCATGATCACTTTCCCCGATGTCTCCCGGGAAATCATCTCGTCGTCGAGATTGATCTCATCCCGCTCCAGCAACTCTTCGATATGGATCTTTCGGATCTGCTTAAAGCTCAGCTCGCCATTGATCCATCGGATCATGGGAGGAACGGAGAGGACTTTGGTGTTGTAACTCAAACATAGGTCAACCAGCCAATCGCGCTTTTCGGGATCAAAGCGTTGGATCGAGAGGATTACATGGGCTATCGTATTGGTCTGTAGCAGGTTTTCCAGCTTATCGGGCCCGATGATGTCTATCCCTTCCAGCTTTTTTCCTGCCTTCGCAGCGTCGTCATCCACAAACGCAAGTACTTTGTATTTTGTACCGGCATCACGGGCTAAAACCCTTCTCGCAGTAATACCACCCTCCCCGGCTCCGTAGATAATGACATTGACTTTTGCCCTGACAGGGTTCATAAACTCAAGAAATGCAATTTTTACTACCATCCTGAAGGTGATCATGCCAAAAGTGCTGGCAAGAAGGTCGATGATGATGATGGAGAAAGGAATGAAAAAGGTGTGGTTGTAAAAATAGGTGCCGATGTTTGTGAGTCCGAACCAGATACTTCCGGCGAGCAGGGTGAACAGCACACGAAGTGCATCGGCCGTACTCGTATGGCGCACGATACCGGTGTAGGATTTTGCGATCAAAAAGGAGATGGCCCGAAGAATCAGGATGTATGCCATGATCTGGGGCAATGGCTCGAGTTCCTGGGGCGGAATGTCAAAGTTGAAACGCAACAAATAGGCGAGGATCACCGAGGTGAAAACGATTGTCATGTCGATCAGGAAGATCAGCCACCGGGGTGTGTTTTGTCGCAGATTTATCATGGTCGACAAAGTTATTATATAATATGAACATCGCCATTATGCCTGATTATTTTTTCTAATTTTGCACCAATTTCCTGAAATGCATGTCCGACTAATCTTAACACAATGAATTATCCATACAAACAACGTTAATACAAACCATAGATGTTCATTATGGATATTCCATCTGATCACTGAAATCAAAATTATTACCAGATGAAACATACTGCTTTTACAAAATTTCACGAAGAAATGGGAGCCAAAATGGTCCCCTTTGCCGGATTCAATATGCCGGTGCAATATGAAGGTATCAATACTGAGCACGAAACCGTGCGAAACGGTGTTGGTGTATTTGATGTTTCCCACATGGGGGAGTTCTGGGTAAAGGGACCAAAAGCACTGGAATTTGTACAGTGGGTTACCTCTAACGATGCATCTAAACTTGTTGACGGGAAGATTCAGTACTCCTGTTTTCCGAACGACCAGGGCGGCATTGTCGATGACCTGTTGGTCTACAGGATCAATCCTGAGACATACCTTCTGGTTGTAAATGCTGCCAATATCGACAAAGACTGGGCTTGGTGCAATAAGCAGAACAAGATGGGGGCAACACTCTATAACGCCTCCGACGAAATCTCCCAACTGGCTGTACAGGGTCCCAAAGCCCTTGAAGCGATGCAGAAACTCACCGATACTCCAATCCTCGATATGGAGTATTATACATTTAAAAAAGTGATATTCGCAGGAGTTAAGGAAGTCATTCTCTCTACAACGGGTTATACCGGCTCGGGAGGTTGCGAGATTTACATGGCGAATGAGGACGGACCCCATATCTGGAAGGCTGTAATGGAGGCCGGCGCTGAGTTCGGAATTAAACCAATCGGACTAGCGGCCAGGGATACACTGCGTTTGGAGATGGGCTTCTGCCTCTATGGAAATGATATCAACGATACTACTTCTCCAATTGAAGCAGGATTGGGATGGATTACAAAATTCACCGATGAGAAAAATTTTATCAATAAGGATGCGTTATTAGTTCAGAGAAAGGATGGCGTATCACGAAAGCTGGTTGGTTTTGAGATGATCGATAAAGGAATTCCACGGCACGATTACGAAATTGTGGATGAACACGGAGAGGTCATCGGCACGGTAACCAGCGGAACTATGGGTCCCGCCGTTAAAAAAGCGATTGGGATGGGATATGTCCCGCCGGCATACGCGAAGGAAGGAAGCGAAATATTTATTAAGATCAGGGATAAAGCTCTGAAAGCAACTGTGGTGAAATTTCCGTTTTACAAATCATAATCAACTGAACCATGACAAATATCGTAAGCAGATTGAAATCTTTCGGATGGCAGCAATTTCTTATCATTACTCTCGTCGCACTCGTCGCGGTGAGCTTTGACTCCTGCAAGTCGACCGGCAAAATGACAAAAAAGGAGAAAAAGGCTCAAATCGAGATGTATAAACAGCAGATGAGATCGATTATCAATGGAACAACGAAGATGACCCTTGAGGAGCAGGATAGAGCTATCTCAGATGCCATCAATAAAAATTTCGGTGATGATGAACTGAACCAGCTTATTCTGCAAGCACAGCAAGTCAGCAAGAAGGCCTATGCCGACGAGTTAAAAGCTCATGAGCAGAAAGTTGCTGTCGCACGCAATAAACTTTACGACCTTCTGGTTAATAAGCAGAATCTCACTGCCGATCAACTGGAAGCGGAAATGAACAAAATAAAGGCAGAAAATCTGGGCGATGAAGAGATCAACGAGTTGCTCGGACGGTTGGAGAAGAAGATTGCTGAAATGAGGACCGCGGCTTCCGGACAGATGTCGTTGAAAACTAAACTTGAGAGTTCATTTCAGTCCATTGCCGATGCCGCCCGGGCAGGCAATCCCAGTATGGCAAACAGCCTCATTGATGGGGCCCTTAATTATTTCTCCGCACCCGACATCCCTGTTTTGATCATCATCAGCCGCGAAGGATCTATTGTGGATTATGACAAACCTACAACAATCCAGAACTATCTGAACTTTTTGAAAGACCAGAAGGAGAGCCGCAACAATGTTGATTCTTATCAAATGGATGCAACTGGCAAAATCAAAGAACTTGACTTAATAAAAAAGTAAATTCATGAAACAATCAATGGTAGTAGTTGGCTTGATTTTATTTTCAGCCGGCCTGTTTGCACAGGGAAATGATGATCTCTCGCCACAGCGAAAACAGGCAATTGATAGCCTGGCACTTGAAAAAGTCAGAGATCTGAGTAAATATATAAGTATCATAGGAAATAAAGATACCCCATGGTCCGAAGCTCAACGAGTGATCGAACGTGCCGTTGAACTCTTTATGCCCGGAAGTGAAATGGGCGTTTCTTCCCTTGCCAAACCCGAGGTTCATTACTATAAGATCCGGGAGTATTTTGACAGGTTGATGCAACTGAATTATGACCGCGTGGTTATCGAATGGTATAAGATCCAGTATGTCAGTGACCTGGAACGTCAGCCCGACGGAACCTATGTAGGGGTGATTACAGTTTTCCAGAGATTTCAGGGCTACGACAAAGAGAAAGGACTGGTATACGAGGATACCACAAAAAAGGATATTACAGTTTATGTCAAACGTAAAGAGGCACAGATCGGTGGCCGCATGATTGGCTTCTGGGATGTATTGCTGGGAGATATCCGGGTCAAAGAAACCTCGAAGTAACTAATCTGCCAATGAAAATGCAGGATGCAGAAGATCAACCTCACACTGCATGCTGCATTTTTCATATCCCCAAGTTGAACCAGATGAAGAAAATCCCTCTTATATTAATTCTAGTTGTCAGTTCATTTATCTCTTCCGGACAGGTGAATACTTTCCAGGGAGATGAGTCGATGCTCTATGCCCAAACCAAACAGATCAATCAATTCTTCCATCGATTCAACGGCGAGGAGGATGTTACCGGAAAACGACTCTACAACACAGATGGAGAGTACCATTCCGTAAAATTGCGCAACAAGTATCTCAATATCCTGTTCGATCTCTCCAGCCCACTCATCACCAAGGATGCAAGGGATGTTTTTATCCTGGATGTAAACGGCAAAAAGGATCCGGAGTTTCTCGACTTTCATGCCAATAACTGGTTTGCAGAAGTGAGTTCCGATTTCACCTACAACCGTCAGCCCATTCATATGATTCTCTACTTCAAGCTGGAGCAGGAGCGTCTGGGGTACAAATGGGTCCTCTCAAATGTGCATTGCACTGCATTTGAGAAATATTTCAACAATGTTGGCGACAGTGTTAGCGGAGAGAATTTTTTGCACCCAATGAGTCATGAGCTGGATTTTATGACCTTGCGCAAAATGTTCACTAACCCGGCCAATATTGGGTACTACCTCGAAAAAGATTACTATCCCGACCATCTTGCTATCTTCCTGAAAGAGTACAAGGATGGAAACCTGAAGTTTGTCTCTTCAAACAATGTGAAGTTTCATTTCTTTCAGATCCCCAACTGGTACTTCGAAGTCTCCTATTTTAACCGCTACCAGAACAACTCGGGATGGCTGATATCAAATCTGGTCCGCGTGAATGACCAGGAGAAAAAAGAATTCATCAGGAACTATACACATGAAAAATAAATTCTACTTATTTTCCTTCGTTCTGATTGTATCTTTCGGCTTTTGCCTGATACAAAACCCTGTGTTCGGTCAGAAAAAGAGTACCGGAAAAACTACGAAAGTGACAGATGAGCCTAAGGCATCATCCATTCCCGAAGCAGAGATGGAGGTCTACAGACAACAGGCTAACCAGATCGTAAAATTCCTGGAGAGCACACTGAACTTCCTGGCCGATAAACAAAATACGGTCAAGGAGAAAGAGACCATTATCAATGAAAGTTACAAGAAATTTTTCTGGGACAGCGAGGTACAGATTGAAGATGATCTGGATGTCAAACGACTCGTCCCTCTCTACAAAGATGTTCAGGCTTACCTTACCGATGTCGACTTTTTTTTCAAAGGGGCGAAGTTCGAATACCAGGTACAGGATGTGAGTGTTATGAGTAACCATGCCGGGCAGAGCTATTTCAAGGCAACTGCTAACCGTTCCCTCAAAGGATTAACCATCGACGGTGATTCGGTCAATACCAATATGGTTCGCTACATTGAGATCAACTACGATGAGAACAAGAAACAGATCAAGATCGTCAGCATTTACACTACGAAACTGAACGAAAAAGAAGACCTGAGAAACTGGTGGAACGGCCTTTCACAGGAGTGGCATACCATATTCGGGAAGGATATTAAAGTGGATGATGGCTTGATGCTAAGTCAGATAGAGCACTACAATGATACGGTTGCCATGGTTGACGGGATCCCTGTCCCATTTAAGGATTCACGGCTTTATGGACTTTTTTTGAGGGTTGCGGATAGTAAAACCCTTGACATTTCAGGCAACTCCACTTTGACAAATGTGGAACCAATTTCAAAACTCTCTCATCTCACAGCGCTCAACCTATCAAATACGATGGTCTCTGACCTGATGCCATTGCGAAATTTAAATGCACTTGAAATCCTGAATATTTCCGGAACCAAAGTGATCGTACTCGATCCACTGAAATATTGTAATCAGATCAGGGAGTTGAACATCAGCAATACTGCCATTACAGATATCTTAACAGTTGCAAGCTTCCCGTTGCTCGAGGTTCTTGATATCAGCTCCACGGGAATTTCTGACCTGAAGCCACTTTCCGAACTGACGAACCTGAAGGTGCTTCGGATGAACCAAACCAACGTAAAAGACCTGACTCCTCTGACAGGACTGAAGAGCCTTTCTGTTATTGATTTTTCAAACACACCGGTAATGGCGCTTGAACCACTCAAAAATCTGGAAGCACTGGAGTTGGTTACCTTTAACAACACTCAGGTAAACAGCCTGGCACCATTGGCCTCACTACCAGCGCTACGCAAAATCTTTTGTGATAAAACACTGGTGCGCAAGGACAATGCGGTCCAGTTTATGATCGATCATCCGGGCGTCGTTGTCAGCTTTGCCTCTTCAGAACTTGAGACATGGTGGAGTAATATGTCTGAGGAATGGCAGAAAGTTTTCTTTATTTACCGGAATTTAGATAATCCACCTTCCCCTGAGCAGTTGCACAGGCTTATGACAATCGACAGCCTGAATATCAATGGACGTGCTGCGATATCCAGCCTGGAACCTCTGACAGAGCTGCCCCGACTAAGGTGGCTGGATTGTTCCCTGACATCTGTAACGGGTTTGGACCCACTGAGGGACCTTCTTAATCTTAGCTATCTCAACGCAAAATCCACAGATGTTACCTCGGTAGAACCATTGTCGGCGCTGGTAAAACTGAAATTTCTAAACCTGGATAATTCCAAGGTTACCGACATCTCACCGCTAACGAGATTAACCGGTCTGGAACTTATTCTGGCAGATAATTCAGGGATAACGCAAAAGGAAGCCAACGATTTCATGTCGAAGAACCCCGATTGCCTGGTTATCAGCCAGACATATGAAAATACCAATTGGTGGAATTTACTGCCAGGTGTATGGCAGGAGGAATTTCGCGAAGAGGTGCAGTTCAAAAAGGATCCTGATAAATTTCAACTGCAACAGATTGCTAATATTAAAAGCCTGGTAATTAAGGATGATCAGTCGATTGCCACCCTCCAGCCTGTGGTGTTTCTTTCACGCCTGGAAGAGTTGAGGTTCTCCGATACCAAAGTAACAACCCTGGAACCATTGAGCAGGATGCCCTGGCTCAGGAGACTCGGATTTTCCAAAAATGCCATCAGTGATCTTACGCCTTTGTCGGGTCTTACCGGTTTGATCGAGATTGATGCAGAGAATACCCAGGTAGAGGATCTGCGTCCCCTCACAACCCTGGTAAACCTGGAGGTCCTTAAATTGTCGGGAACACCCATCAAAAATCTCAAAGATCTGGCGAATCTCAGAAAACTTGAAGTGTTCGAGATCTACAATACCAAAATCAGCAACATCGATGTACTGGATGGTATGAAAAATCTGAAGTCTGTTAAAATTTTCAATACTCGGATCTCAAGTAAACGAATTGATAAATTCAAAGCCGAACACCCTGGCTGTAAAGTTTATGACTATTAAAACGCATGTATATGAAAAAAATGATCTACTTAATTGCAGTAGTTATGAGTATTTCGATGGTTGCCTGCAACGGCACAAAGAAAGAGCCGACAACGGATTTCAAATGGCAGGCTGAGCAATTCGCCGACCTGCGGGTTCTCAGGTATCAGATACCCGGCTGGGATGAGCTCACCCTGAAGCAGAAAGAACTTGTCTATTACCTTTCCCAGGCTGCTCTGTGTGGCAGGGATATTACCTATGACCAGAATTACAAGAATAACCTTCTGGTGCGTAAGACACTGGAAGCCATCTACCAAAATTACAACGGTGACCGTACTTCTGAGGATTTCAACAAGGTTGTAACCTATATGAAACGGGTTTGGTTCTCAAATGGAATCCATCATCACTACAGTACGGATAAATTCTTTCCGGAGGTGTCGTCTGAGTATTTTGCAACCCTTCTTGCCGGGGTTCCCACCGATCGGTTTCCACTCAAAGAAGGACAAACGGCTGAGGAGTTTACAGAGGAGATTACAACGATCATCTTTGATCCGGCGGTAGCAGCAAAACGGATTAGTCTTGACCCGTCAGCTGACCTGATTGAGGCGTCGGCATGTAACTTTTATGAAGGCGTAACCCAAAAGGAGGTGGAGGATTTCTACGCACAAATGCGCTTGGATGACTCCTTGTCCGGCAAGGATATTCGGGTCTCTTACGGCCTGAATTCAAAAGTAGTGAAGCAAGATGGCAAAGTAACCGAGATGGTCTGGAAACTAAATGGGATGTACCATCCAGCAATCGAACAGATCGTATACTGGCTTGAAAAAGCGGCAACAGTAACTGAAACGCCTGAACAAAAAGCGGCCCTGGATAAACTTATTGAGTTTTACAAAACAGGGGATCTTGTGGCTTTTGATGACTACAGCATTCTTTGGCTGGCCGACCAGAATTCTGATGTCGACTTCATCAATGGGTTTATAGAAACATATGGCGATCCGATGTCGATGAAAGCAACCTGGGAGTCGGTGGTTAATTTCAAGGACAAAAAGGCCACAGAGCGCACAATAACTATTGCAGAGAATGCCCAATACTTTGAAGATAACAGTCCGATTGATCCGGAATTCAAGAAGAAAGAGGTGAAAGGTGTGACAGCAAAAGTGATTAATGCTGCGCAACTTGGCGGCGACTGTGATCCCACCACCCCTATCGGCATCAACCTCCCAAATGCAGAATGGATCAGGAGAGATCATGGGTCCAAATCGGTCACTATAGAAAATATTACTTATGCCTATGATCAGTCATCACTGGGGAATGGCTTCCTGGAAGAGTTCACCTGGTCGCCGGAGGAGGTGGAGAGACAACATAAGTATGGCTTCCTGGCTGGTAACCTCACCACCGACATGCACGAATGTTTGGGTCACGCTGCCGGACAACTACTTCCCGGAACGAGCCCCGATGCCATGAGGAATTACCATTCGGCACTGGAAGAGGCAAGGGCCGATCTCTTTTCACTCTACTATATCATGGATCCAAAATTAATCGAGCTGGGACTGATCCCTGCCATAGATGTTGCCAAGGCTGAATATGATAACTACATTCGGAATGGCTACCTGACCCAGTTGGTTCGGATTCAACCGGGGAAAGATATCGAACAGGCTCATATGCGTGGGAGAAAATTGATTGCCACATGGTGTTATGAACAGGGAAAAGACGGAAAAATCATTGAACTGCTTGAAAAGGATGGAAAAACCTACATTAGGGTCAACGATTATGAAGGTTTGCGCAGGCTATTTGGTGAGTTGCTGAATCAGATCCAACGAATCAAGTCTACAGGAGACTATGAAGCCGGCAAAGACCTGGTTGAAAATTATGCAGTAAAGGTGGACCCGGAAATTCATAACCAGATGCTTGAACGGTATAAAAAACTGAACATCTCTCCTTACGGTGGTTTTATCAATCCGGTTCTGACTCCTGTATATGAAAATGATGTGTTGACCGATATCGTAGTTACCTATCCTGATGATTTTACAGAGCAAATGATCTTCTACTCAAATCAATTCTCTTACCTGCCAGCGCGATAAGCAATGATCAAACAACTGATATTTGACTGGGGTGGCACAATCATGATAGATTACGCGTTTAAGGGCCCGATGTACCTATGGGAGAGGGTGGACTGGGTTCCGGGAGTTCAACACGCTTTGAGTAGATTGTCTACTCAATACCCTCTCTGCATTGCCACCAATGCCCCGCATTCGGGAACGGAGGAGATGATTAAAGCATTGGCTCGTGTAGGCGCAAAGGGTTTTTTCAGGAATTTCTTCTCTTCAAAGGAACTTGGATATGAAAAACCAGATCCCCGTTTTTTTCTTACGATTGCTGCGAAACTGGACGTTGCACCGGAAGATTGCCTGATGGTGGGAAATCACTATACCAAAGACATTGTTGGGGCCAGGAAAGCCGGGATGAAGACGATTTACTACAATGAAAAACAGCTGACCGGCCCATACGAACAGGCTGATCTGGTGATTACCGATATGGAAGAACTTGCTGATGCTGTTAGTAAGCTGTCAGGCAGCGTGCATTTGGCATTTGGCAGTAAACAGTAATGTCGCAGTGGGAAAAGAGAATTTAACGTTGAAAACAGGAATCCAGAAGTGACAAAGCAATTATACCTGTTATTCTGTACCACGAATCGCGCATCACGCATCGTGCATCACGCATCGCATATCCCGCATCCCGTATCCCGTATCCCTTTCCTCGTTTCGATGACTTCATTTCTGTTTCTCCTGTTATTAATCCCTCTGATTGCCAGTTCTCAAACTAATTATCCCCAAACTCTCTTCCGATCCCCCGTCGATTACACCCTTTCGCTGTCGGGGTCGTATGGAGAGATCAGGCCAAATCATTTCCATTCGGGAATCGACATTCGTACCGCCGGGGTGACAGGTAAGCCAGTTTATGCTGCTGCAGATGGATATGTATCCAGAATTTTCGTCTCACCATGGGGTTTTGGGAAGGCAATCTATATCAGTCATCCTTCAGGTTACACAACGGTATACGGGCATCTGGATCGATTTCGCGGCGAAATAGCTGCTTATGCCATTGAACAACAGTATGGAAAGGAATCATTTGCGATTGATGTTACTGTTCCGTCGGGCAAAATTCAGGTGCGGAAAGGTGACGTGATCGGATATTCTGGAAATTCCGGTTCATCCGGAGGACCTCATCTTCATTTTGAGATCAGGGATGGAGGGAGTCAGGACCCATTGGATCCACTTTCGTTTGGAATTCCCATTCAGGATAACATACCACCCCAGATCAAATGGGTGAAAATCTATCCATACGGCAAAACAGCCATGGTCAATAATACCTCCATTCCTAAATCACTGCAGGCTACCGGAGGTACTGGGAATTATGGTGTCGTTTCGTCTGATACTGTCAAGGTCTCAGGTGATATCATCTTTGGGATCGAAGCATACGATTTTCAAAATGAATCATCCATTCGTTGCGGAATAAAATCGATCGAGTTGAATGTTGATGGCGAGAAGGTATTCGGGCAGCGTATCGACAGGTATGCCTTTGCTGATACCCGTTATGTCAATGCGATCCTTGACTATCCTCAACACATTAAGAACAAGCAGCGATTCTTCAGGTCGTACATCTCTCCCGGAAACAAACTGAAAATTTTCGACGGAGTAGTAAACTGTGGCATTGTTAATTTTACTGACCTGAAGGCACACAAGATTCAATATGTGGTTAAAGATGCATATGGCAATACATCTCAGATTACATTTTGGGTGAAAAGTAATCCTCCCGCTTCATCTGGTGTAAGGCCAACTAAAGCAACTACTCCTTCGAATAGTTTCGCCTGGGACGAGGAGAACGAATTTGAAAATACCTACATCAACTTTACATTGCCTGAAACTACCCTCTATGATGATCTGGATTTTCAATACACGACAAAGCCTCCGGTAAACGGAAGTTACTCACGTGTCCATTATTTGCAGGATGAAGGGACCCCGATGCATCTTCGCTGCACCCTTTCAATCAGAGCCGAAACACTCCCACGATGGCTTGAATCACGGGCACTTCTTGTTAAGGTTGAAAAAAGCGGAAAATTTGTCAGTCAGGGAGGGAAATTCAACGATGGCTATGTGACTGGAAAGATACGCGAGTTTGGCGCTTACACTATCAGTGTCGATAGTATGCCACCTAAAATCAAGGCAGTCAATATTTATAACAACAAGAACATCAGCAAGCAGAGTACAATCGTACTCACAATCTCAGATGATTTCTCCGGGATCGAAAGTTACCGCGGGACATTGAACGGTAGTTGGATTTTAATGGATTATGATGCCAAGCAGAACAGGCTGGAGTACAAATTCGACAGCCGGATCAAAGCCGGTACCAACAAATTTCGACTGGTCGTTACTGATGGTGTCGGTAACCGCACTGAATACAATGCGACCCTGATCAGGTAAAATATTTTCTTATTTTTGTACTATGGAAGAGACCATCCTTATCCTCGACTTTGGCTCTCAGTATACCCAACTGATTGCGCGCCGGGTCAGAGAGCTTAATGTCTTTTGCGATATATACCCGTACAACAAAATTCCTCCTTTAGGTACACATATCAAAGGGGTAATATTATCAGGAAGTCCTTTTTCTGTGAAGGATAAAGATCCCCTGATCCCTGATCTTTCCGGCATCCGTGGTAACTATCCAGTACTCGCTGTTTGTTATGGCGCTCAATACCTTGCCCTGGCCTCAGGCGGGGATGTGATGCCTTCGAAAATCCGGGAGTATGGCCGGGCGAACTTATCCTATATCAATCCTGAGAGTGACCTTATGAAAGGCCTCTCAAACGGGAGCCAGGTTTGGATGTCGCATGGAGATACGATCCTGAATGTTCCTGAGAATTTTTGTGTGATCACATCCACACCCAGTGTCGACATTGCCGGATTTCGGATCGCAGATGAACCAACATACGGCATCCAGTTCCATCCCGAGGTTTATCATACGACGGAAGGTGCTTTATTGCTTGCAAATTTTGTTGTTGATATTTGCGGATGCCATCAGTCGTGGACCCCCGAGTCATTCATCGAATCTACAATCAAAGCATTGCAGGAACAACTTGGTGACGACCAGGTGGTTCTTGGTCTTTCGGGAGGTGTCGATTCATCCGTTGCCGGCATGCTTCTCCATGAAGCCATTGGTCCCAACCTCCATTGTATCTTCGTTGACAATGGCTTATTACGGAAAGACGAGTTTCGTAACGTACTCGACTCCTACGAACACATGCATCTCAATGTTATTGGCGTCGACGCATCCGAACGGTTCCTCAGTGAACTCAACGGGGTCTCTGATCCAGAGAAGAAGCGAAAGATTATCGGACGCGTATTTGTTGAAGTGTTTGAAGAGGAGGCCAGGAAAATCAGAAATATCAAGTGGCTTGCCCAGGGAACCATCTATCCTGATGTGATAGAATCCCGGTCAGTTAAAGGTCCCAGTGCAACGATCAAATCACATCACAATGTTGGCGGACTTCCCGCTCATATGAACCTGAAAGTTGTTGAACCGCTGAACGCCCTTTTTAAGGATGAAGTACGGCGTGTGGGAAAAGGACTCGGGTTGGATCCGTTGATTCTTGGACGTCATCCATTTCCAGGACCAGGGCTGGCCGTAAGGATTCTTGGCGATATCACAAAGGAGAAGGTAAGGCTTCTTCAGGAGGCCGATAGCCTCTTCATTGAGGGACTCCGGGAGTATGGTCTTTATGATAAGGTTTGGCAGGCGTTTGTAGTATTGTTGCCCATTCAGTCGGTGGGCGTAATGGGAGATGAGCGGACCTACGAAAATGCCGTGGTTCTCAGAGCCGTTACCTCTACCGATGGGATGACAGCAGATTGGGCGCAACTACCTTTTGAGTTTCTGGCTTGGGTTTCTAACGAGATCAGCAATAAGGTAAAAGGAGTAAATCGGGTTGTTTACGATATTAGCTCGAAACCTCCGGCTACGATTGAATGGGAATAATTATCAGATAATGAGATATATACTGATTATTGGATGGTTCTTTTTTTTGTTTAATACCCATACCAACGCTCAGGGTGGGTATGATCAGATCCGTTCAGACAAGGTTCGAACCATCAATGGCAAGAACTTTTTTGAACATCAGGTTAAGAAAGGTCAAACCCTTTACTCGATATCCAAAGCCTATAACATCACGATGGATGAGGTCATCGATACCAATCCAGAGATCAAAAATGGGCTAAAAGCCAACCAAATTCTGCTGATTCCTATTCATGAGCCGGTGATACCTGCTGAATTGCCCTTGTTGATAGAGCCAGCTGTTATGGATCCACCCGTGGTTGAAGAGTTCGTCACGCTTCTTGAAGATACGCTCAATTCGCTACCTGGAGAGTTGTCTGCCCAGTTTCCCTGCGGAATGGGGCCTGACTCGAAAAAAGATGTTTATAATGTAGCCCTGATGATTCATCTGTTTCTGAACGAGGCTGATTCAATCAATACCAATGGCCCCACGCAGAAAGAGATTGACAGATATAATTCACTCAAGTACATTCAGTTCTATGAGGGGTTTCTGATCGCTGTTGATTCGCTTCGGAAGACCGGATTAACTATCAATTTGTATGTCTATAGCCTGGAAACCAACTTGAATGCAACGTATGCACTTCTGAAAAAACCTGAGATGGCTCAAATGGACCTGATAATTGGGATGCTTTTCAACCGCAATTTTGAGATTGTTGCCTCCTGGGCCCGGGATCGTCAGATACCGGTTGTAAGTCCGATTTCGGAGAGGGAGTCACAGGTTGAAGGAAATCCGATGGTGATAAAACTCCGCCCCTCATACAATTCCGAAGGGATAGCTCTTGCTGAATACCTTGCAAACAATTATCGGTCTACTCATACCTTGTTGATAAGGAGTTGGGAGGAGGAGGGGAAAAAGATGGCAGACCAGATCTATGCGAATTGCAAGGCTATTGGATTGGATATCGTCGCTGTTTCTCAGGATGATTTGATCGGCAAACTTAACAGGGGAGTCGAGAATGCTGTCGTCGTGGTCTCCCAGCAGAAATCTTTCGTGATGAATGTTCTGTCGCAATTAAATGCCGATACCAATGGATATCAGTTCACAGTTTTCGGCTTACCCAGATGGGATCAGTTTGACGGGATCGATTATCAATACCTTGAAAAGGCCGGGGCTCACATCTTTGTTCCTTCATGGATTGATTATACGGATCCAGCTGTTAAACGGATTGTAACACTATTCAGGGATAAGTATAAGACTGAACCAGAGAGTCTTGCTTTTCAGGGGTATGATGTCGCATGGTATTTCCTGAATGCATTGAAACACTATGGAGCCGGGTTTAACCATTGTCTCACAGAGATTTCGATCAGGCCGCTGCAAACCAACTATAAGTTTCGTCGGGTGAATGGGAATGGATGGGAAAATCATCATTGGGAGTTGTTCCGCTATGATAATTACACCCGGACCCCTTTGAATTGATGCCGGGATGCCTACTGGACTGGAATAGCCAGTAACGGGATGTTGGTTGAAAAGAGGTTTTTCTTCGTGATGTTTTTGGTAAAAAGATTGTAAAACAGATTCCTCTTATGTGGCTGGAATACGATGATCTCAATTCCTTTGCTAGCCACATAATCATCCAGCGCTTTCTGATTATCATCTCCAACCCCTACCAGCTCAAATTGAATCTTCCCCTTTTGTACAAGATCGCTGAATTCTGCTTGCAGCGTCTCCATCTTTCGTTTTTCATCATCTTTTCCTGTCTGAAAGTGAACCACATACAGCGAACTGTTGAAGGGTTTCATCAGGTTCAAAAGCTGAAGGATGGCTGCTGCATTTCCCTCTGACAGATCTGCCGCAAACATCAGATTCTGAAATCCCAAAAAGGTTTGAATCTCAGGAACAGTAAGTACAGGTACTCTGGCATGGTTGATGATGTATGTCGACACCCTGCCCCAAACATTGACATTCTGACCAATACCCCGTGTCCCCATAATGACCATTTGAGGGAGGTACTCACTGCAAACCATTTTTAACTCCATCTCGATATCGCCACCAACGACTGTACTTTTCAGCTTGACATTCGTGATTTTCTCGTCAGTCATTCGTGTTTCGATGGCCGCATGGAGAGTTTTCATATTCACTTCGGCCTGGGTGTGCATCTCCCTGATCAACTCTTCGTTATAAACAGCGTTCATGTTCATGCTGTCGGGGAAGGCTGTATCGGTGAGGACAACCTGGTCAAAATAGGTGTGAAAAAGCATTAATTCTGCCTGATAAGCATCTGCAATTTTCAAGGCATAGGAACAGGTGATATCCGTGTGCTCGGAAAAATCAACCGGAACGAGGATTTTTTTCATAGAACAAAGTTAATATATCCAGGAGGCTTTCGCAATTCTTTTTGTTGGAGTATTTTTCCATGATAATGGTCTCCCTCCGGGCAATCATCCCGGCGTCGAAATCTTTCATAAACAGATGGCCAATCTCCTCCCTGAATTGTTGAGGAGTTGTAGCTACTGTGCACGCTGAATTCAGACCGGTTCCAACGAGCATCTCCGGATTCACCAGGCAGTACCGGCCATGAAACAGTGCATTTAGTAATTTCAGTTTCAATCCGGTAGCCTGCGATGTCACCATGAGGTTGATATGCGCTTCCCTGATAAGTTCAAACATTCTGTCCTCATCAGGGTTGATCTCCAGCCGTATATTGGAATGCTTTTCAATCAATTTAATGAGATGAGCCGGAGGATTCATCCCGGCGATAACCAGATCGGGAAGAGAGTCTGTGTAAATATGATTGATGATATCTTCAGCGGCTCGAATGTTCTCCGGAACGCTTAATTTACCCTGGTAAAGAAGGTATGAACCCCTACCAGGCATTGAATTGATTTTATCGTCACGGTGAAATGATGGCAAATAGCGGATATCCTTTTGTGGGAATTTCTTTCTCAGGTACTGTTCGTCTGCTAAAGAAACTGTAAGCATCAGGTCAGCATGTTTAAGGATCCTTTGGAACCAACGCAACTTCAGGCTCTCGGCAAGAAAGAATACCTTGTCCGGGATATTTCCTGTGGCCTTGAAGAGGTGATAATAATAGTGATGTTCGATGTTACTCTCGCGGTAGATCTTTTTACGCTCAACTAAAGCCGGATTATTCAGGATGCTGCAGGTATGCAGTCCTTCAAACAGGATTGGATAATCGTCCTGTAACAGCCGTTTCAGCAGGGATTCAGAATTCCGGCTGGAAACGATGAAAGGCTTCAGGGAGAAAAGATCCAGAATGCTCTTCTTACGGTGGTAGTACAACACCTCCGCACATAATTTCTCAAGTTCAGAACTTGGATCCCTTTGATCCTGGAAACAGTGCAGGATTACCTTCACTCCGGCTTCATGCAGAGCCCGAATCTTATAATAGACATCAATCACCCCTCCGTAGTTAGGAGGATAAGGGATATCAAAGCTGACTATGTGAAGTGTTAGTTTCAAGTTTCAGGTTTCAAGTTCAGTGTTTTGCGTTCAGTGTTCATCATTCGACGTTTCGTGTATCCCTAATCCTGTATCCCGCATTGTCATTGCGAGGAGCGCAGCGACGAAGCAACCGGCTCAAGCATCCCCCTTAGTTTCGGCGCTTCATTCTCCCAACACAGTTCCTCCGCTGCCGGAAGCAGATTTTCCCGGTAAAGAGCCAGCCTGGGTTCATTCAACAGCATCCCGTCGATCTTCTCTGCAATATGTTTTGGGTCATGGCTCTCCAGTACCTCACCGATAAAATATTTGTCGAGGATTGCTTTCATCTCAGGGAATGGTGAGATCAGGAGGGGGACGTTAGCCTGAATATAATCCAAAAATTTATTGGGCAAAGCAAAATGGTAGTTCAGGCTAACATCTTTCTCAACCGATAGCCCGATATCTGCCATCAGTGTATAGCGGTAAAGGTCCTGGAATGGAACAGGCCCGGTAAAAATCACTTTCCCGGGGACCTTCTCCTGCTTCACAAACAATTGAAGTTCATTAAATTTATCTCCTGTTCCCACTATCACGAGCCTGGCATCACTTCGTACATACTTCATTGCCTGGATAACCTCTTCAAGCCCCCTGTCAAGATTTACAGCACCCTGATAGAGAATCACCTTCTGCTGTGGAGAGATTCCAAGTGACTCTTTGGAGATGGCCTCTCCTCCATGCTTTCTGAACGGAACGTTTCGTATCACGACAATCTCATTTCCATACTCTTCCTCGTAAAGCTTAGCAACCGATCCATTCACAGCGGTAACCATCTTTAACTTTGGAAATATCCGGTCTTCAATCCATTTCCAGGCACGTGTGGGCCCTTTCCTCCCCACCAGTTCCGGAACCCCGCGAAAGTATTCGTGACAGTCGTGGAGGAGCCTAACCCTCCTGGTATTATACCCCCCCCGGCTCTCATCACATGGTGGCCTCACCCCTCGGGAGAGCGGGAGAAGTTTTTTTATTTTGTAGGCTAGAAAACTGGCTGGCAGGGTGTCGAGATCATTGGAAACTATCAGGCTTGTTTTACGTGTGAGAAGGTAGAAGAATAACCTGAGGTTGTAGTTGGCGTAGAAAAACGGGCCTTTATTAAACCAAAGCCGCATCCGGTGCATCTCATACAAACGGGGTGTCAAAGGAAGACTTTTCTTCAGTTTCCGACCCGTCAGAATCACGGAATAGCCCAGTTCAGTAAGAGTTATGCAGGTGCGGTCAACACGCTGATCGGTGGTGAGGTCATTGGTAACGGAAACGATGGCACGTAAAACAGACATGAGGAGGTTTATATTCCAACGGAGACGCAAGTTAATTATTTTTATACTTTTGATCCATAATGGTTTTACAGGAGCATAAATCCCTCAGGGATGAGCATACATTTGGTATCCAGGCCAGCGCCAGGTTTTTTATTGAAATCACCCGGGAAGAGGATGTTATCCCGGTTTTGTCCTCGCTGCATGCAGATCATCAACCACTATTGTTTCTGGGTGATGGCAGCAATATTCTTTTTACAGATAATTTTCCCGGCACGGTAATCAGGCTTAATACCAAAGGGATTTCTGTTGCTGGGCAGGATGAAGAATTTATCTCCGTTCGTGTCGCTGCCGGGGAGATCTGGGATGATGTGGTTGCATATTGTGTGCAAATGGGGTGGGGAGGAATAGAGAACCTGTCTCTGATCCCAGGTCGGACTGGCGCCAGCCCAATCCAGAACATCGGAGCCTATGGGGTAGAACTCAAAGAGGTTCTTCAGGAGGTGGAGGCTGTTCATTGGGCGACACATGAAAAACGTATCTTCTCCAGAGATGATTGCCGTTTTGGGTACCGGGAGAGCGTGTTCCAGAATAAGCTCAGGGGACAGTATCTGATTACCAGCGTAACTCTCAGACTTGAAAAGAGACCCACGCTGCAACTGGGTTATGGGTCTGTTAAATTGGAACTGGACCGCTCCGGCATTTTATCCCCAACCATCCAGGATGTACGGGATGTTATCTGCAGGATCCGGAGAAACAAACTTCCTGATCCATCTGTTGCCGGGAATGCCGGAAGTTTTTTCAGGAATCCGGTGATCCGGGTCGACCAATTACAAAAGCTAAAAAATCAATATCCTGATATCGTTAGCTATGCTGATCCCAATGGCGTGAAGCTGGCTGCTGCCTGGCTGATCGATCAATGCAATTGGAAAGGCAAACGCAGTGGCGACGCTGGTGTTCATCAGGAACAGCCCCTGGTGCTGGTGAATTATGGAAACGCTACCGGGCAGGAGATCCTTACATTGGCTTCCATGATCCGCCAATCGGTCTACGTCAGGTTTGGGATATTATTGGAACCAGAGGTCAATATCCTGTAGGACAGATTACAAAACCACAATCTTTCCCGATACCATCGTCCGGTTCCCTTCAACCAAAATCATGTAGATTCCTGAAGGCATCTGGGTTAGATCTCCCAGATCGGATAGCCGAATTGAATGGTTACCCCGTTGCAGGTCTCCGATAGATTTTAAACCTGTTCCAATCGTCTTCCCTTCCATCGAAATGATTGAACAGGTCAGGTGGTCGGCTTCAGGAAGAAAGAAGTGAATCGTGGTATTGGTGGATACAGGATTTGGAGTTGCTCTGAGGCCGCCTTTCCGTTTGTATTGTTTATTTCCAACGCCAACAAGGATGTTGTCGAGATTGGCAGAATAGGTGGAGAGTCCATATGTGCCGGCAACAATTGTTCGTGAGGGAGCATGTATCTTGAGCGCATAGGTAGGAACGGCTGGAAGATCGGTCCAGATCCACTCCCAGGTATTCCCGGCATCAGCTGAACCGTACAAACCGGCATCAGTCGCAACAATAAGCTTATCGGCCACGTCAGGATCCAATACGATATCATTCACAGGGAACTCAGGAAGATTTCCTGAGATCGCTGTCCAGGATTGTCCCAGGTCTGTCGATTTGTAAACATGGGGAAGGGGCTCATCCCATCTGAAACCTGAGAGGGTGGCATAAATCGTCTGACTGTCGAAGGGGTCAGGGGCAACACGGGTCACCCAGCGATTGGGAAGCCCGGCCGAGACATCGGTCCAGGTAAGGCCATCATTTGTAGATACCTGGACTTTCCCATCTCCGGTTCCAACGAGGATAATGGAAGGATCAACAAAAGAGATGGTGATTGTCGTTATCGTGTGGAAGTATTGGTCGATGCCCTGAGTCAGGTCATCACTGAAAGGAGTCCAGTTGTTCCCCCTGTCAAAGGTCTTCCATATCCTGTAGGTACCGAAATAGAGAATAGAAGGGTCTTCAGGATGCATCGCAAGAGGGGCTGACCAGTTTTTGCGTTCGTTTTCCCAATCCTGTGCGATGTAGTTCATGTTGTTGCCACCATTGTTTGAACGAAAAAGGTTACCCCACTGGTACTCAGCATAAATGATATTCGAATTGGTATAATCAACAAGCGTATACATGCCATCGCCGCCAAGAATAGGATCCCAGTCGTCAACAGCACCAGTGAGTGTACGGATGGTGTTGTTGTCCTGCGTTCCACCATAAATCCGCTCAGGCTTCAGGTAATCTATATCAATAGCGTAGAATTGTGTGATGGGAAGGTTGTTGATCTTCGACCATGAACTTCCGTAAGTGTTACTGATATACAACCCTCCGTCGTTTCCTTCTAAAATCGTAGAGGTTGCTTCGTCAATAACCATGGCATGATGGTCTACATGAATATCGTTTGAAACTTCGAACCACGACTGCCCCCCGTTCTGGGTAGCGAAAAGCGGTACTCCCATCACAAAAACGCTCATAGGATCAATCGGATCGACGCGCACCTGGCCGAAATACCAACCGAAATTGCTGCACATGCCATAAAGATCACCATCGTTTGTACGCGTCCAAGAATCTCCCCCGTCGTTTGTTTTAAAAACCGCAACTTCGAAATCTGGCAGGTCATACACAGCATAGAGAACATCGGGCTGTGACTTGCACATGGAGATTCCGATCCGGCCCACATCCTGTCCAGCCATGAGACCATTGGTTAACTCAACCCATGTATCTCCCCCGTCCATTGTTTTCCATATTCCTGAAGTGGCTCCGAAAGAGTTTCGATATTCCAAACCGCGGCTCCGTTCCCACATCGCTGCATAAAGAATGTCGGGATTCACCGGATGTTGCACCAGGTCGATGGCAGCCGTAGAATCGGTCAGATACAATGTTCTCTCCCAGGTTCCTCCACCATCTTCACTTCGGAAAATACCTCGCTCATCATTGTAGGAAAAGAGATAACCGCAGGCAGCTGCATAGATCCGTTGTGAATTGGCATGATCAACCAATACCCGTCCGATATAGGCTGAATTTTCCAGCCCGATGTGCTGCCAGGTTTGGCCGGCATCGGTCGACTTGTACATTCCGTTGCCCCAGAAGCTAAAGCTGGAGGAGTTTGCTTCGCCTGTCCCTACGTAGAGGATATCGGTGTTGGAGGGATCAATGGCAATATCACCAACAGAAATCACCGGAACATTCTGGAAAAGGTTGGACCATGTAGCCCCGCCATCAGTTGTTTTCAGCACGCCGCCCGTTGAGGCACCGATGTAGATTGTCTGCAGGTCACCATCAGGAATCTCGATGTCGGTAATTCTTCCTCCGATGTTGGTTGGGCCGGTAAATACCCATGGAGTATTTCGGGACGAACCATTATCCATCAACAACCTTGCCTGCTCAACAGCAGCCAGGTAGGCATCAGGCTGGATCCGGTCATATGGATAGATTCGCTGCATGGCCATCCAGTCATTTGGGGAGACAGAGGGAGGCTGGTAATGGCCCCCACTGTTAAGATCAGAGGAATTGTCAAAGCGATTGGAATGCCATGAGATGACGGCAAGCAATGCAATAAAGGTTATCTCAAAAAGAGGAAAACCGGACTTTTTTTTGAAAAAGTGTGCCATAGTGATCATAGTGAAGGAATGAATGATGATTGCAAAAATTTGATGTTGACCCTACCCGGTCTGTAATCCACCGATCAGTTCATTGACATCGGAAATTCGGTGTTTCAGCATGTAAGCTTCAATGCCTTCCACAATTTTGACGGATATTGCCGGATCGATGAAGTTGGCAGTGCCAACCTGGATGGCAGAAGCACCGGCTAAAAGAAATTCAATGGCATCGGTGGCATTCATGATTCCACCCAGTCCAATTACGGGGAGATTTACAGCATTGTGAACTTGCCATACCATCCGTAAGGCTACGGGTTTGATAGCTGGCCCGGAGAGTCCTCCTGTTATGGTGGAGAGGACTGGACGACGACGATCTGCATCGATAGCCATTCCCAGCAGGGTATTGACAAGAGTCAGCACATCTGCTCCGCCGTCGGCGACCGCCTTTGCGATTTCGACAATACTGGTGACGTTGGGTGAAAGTTTGACCATCAGTACCCCTTTGTAGACATCCCTTACTGCCCGGGTTACTTCCGTCGACATGGAAGGTACTGTGCCAAAAGCCATTCCACCCTGTTTCACATTAGGGCAGGAAATGTTCAGCTCAATAGCCGGAACTTTCTCCAGCTCATTCATCCGAGAGGCTACCTCCACATATTCCTCAAGTGTGGAACCTGAAACGTTGACGATGATATGGGTGTTAAAATCTTTGATCCGGGGATAGATCTCTCTGACGAAATGGTCAACACCTTTGTTCTGAAGTCCGACCGAATTTAACATCCCGGATGGTGTCTCCGCCATACGGGGGTAGGCGTTCCCTTCTCTGTTAGAGCCAGTGACTGCTTTGACAAAGATGCCACCGATCTTTCCCAGATCCATGAAGTCCCTGAACTCATCTCCATAACCGAATGTGCCGGATGCCGTGGTAACGGGATTTTTAAAGGTGAGTCCGGCAATATTTACTGATAAATTAGTCATTGGTCATTAAGAAATTAGGAAATACGAAATACGTATTTCATCTTTCGTATTTCAGTTTTCAAGTTATTTCCAGCCCAATCTACGGGTGTTAAACACCGGCCCCTCCATGCAAACACGTTCGTTTCCCTTATCGGTAGGGGTGATGCAGCAGAGGCAAACCCCGAAGCCACAGGCCATGCTGTTCTCCAGCGACACTTCGCAGTCAATTCCCTGTATTGCAGCAATCCTGGCAACAGATTGCATCATGGCATCAGGGCCGCAACAATAGATCTTTTTAAAGGTGAGGCGCTCTTTTTGGAGGATCGAGTGATCAACTATGAGGCCGCGTTCGCCTTCGGTTCCATCATCGGTAGTGATATAAACTGTACCATATTTTGAATACGTGTCAATCTCAGAGACCTCCTCTTTGGTTCGGAATCCTACCAGGATTGTAGGTCTGATGTTGTTCTGATTGAGAAACTGTGCGAGAAAAAGCAACGGAGCGACCCCACAGCCGCCTCCAACAAGTAATACCTCGCTGGTTGTAGGTAATGAGAAAGAGCTCCCCAACGGGTAGATAAGGTTTAAGGTATCTCCCTCCCTGAGAAGGCTCAGGTGACGGGTCCCTTCACCTTTGATCTGGATGAGAAGCCGGAGTGCATTGCGGCTGTAATCTACCTGATGAATTGAAAAAGGACGCCTCAGAAAGGTCGATGGCGAATCCTTTACCAGTGCCTGAACAAATTGCCCCGGAAGCATCATTGGAAGAGGCTCCGGGGCAATCAGGTCAAGCAGGAAATGTCGCTTGTTCAATGGGATGTTACGTGCAACGGTAAGATCCTGAACAGATTTCTTAATTTCCATGCAGCTAGTTGACAATTAGTTGGCCAGACGCGACTGGCACTCAAATACAACTTCTTTGTATTTTCTCAACACACGGTCCCATTCACGGAAAAGCTCATCGCTTTTGACACTTGTCTGAGGTTTCTGAGACTCTTCGCTTACAAGCTTAATCTTATAGGTCAAAGGTGAAGTGCTTCCTAATTTAACAATCATTCGTGTACGGATCGTGTTTTTCTTGAAAGTCTGCACAGTCCATGCTGTTCTTAAATATCCTGTCTCGCGGTCGGTTACTTCGATCACATCAAAGTATGACGTAATGATTTGACTTAAAAGTTGCCATGCTTCCAGCTCGGGTTTGTTCGTTTTGATCTCAAGATCAATATTAGCCACATCCGTAGCCTCTGATGCATCATAGGCATCGTCTTTCTGCATCATCAAACTGTAATTCTTCGGGGGTGGGGAGAAGTCGGGCTTGTTGCAAAACTCGATCACCTCTGTGAGGTAACCAACTTTTTCAACTCTCACAATGATGCAGGCATAAGCCGGAACAATGATATCCAATTGTCCTGTTCCCATTAAGCGCCCATCAACAAAAATTTTGGAATCTGATTCTGAGGCGACAAAACGCATTTTTTTCTTGCCGGCCACGGCATCGGAACCACTTAGGATGATTAAAAGAGCAGCAAGAATTAAGGGTAAAATAAATTTTGTTTTCATATTTATTAACTTAATGATTTTGATTTACTTGATTAAACATTCAAAGATAGTCAATTAATCGCTTTTTGTCGTACCCTCTTCAGTAGTTTTTTCCTCTTTGATAGTAGTTTTTTCCTCTTCGATAGTAGTTTTTTCCTCCTCATCAGAGAAATCAAGAAGCTTGTTTGAGAGCAACAGGTTATACCAGTTCAGGATTTTTCTGATATCCGACGGATAAACCCGCTCCTGATCATATTCAGGGACCATCTCAAGGAAGAACTCCTGCAGGATCTTATTGTCTGATTTTGGATCAATCGTCTTGTTCTCTTTTAAGTTATCATGCATTTTTCTGAAGATATCCTTCAGGGGCATGTCTTCCCCGGCAGAGAACACGCTGATCTCCTCCAGTGAGCTCATCTTCTCATTGCCAAAAGCAGGAATTCGTTTCTGGTCGATCAACGACTCTACAATGACAGCATTTTTAGCTTGGGAAACAACTTTGAAAAGGCCAGCTCTTCCGGAGATGGATAAGATTTTACTGAGGTCCATAGCAGTGGTTTTTGCAAAAATACAAAAAAGTGATGACGATTTAATCGGAAATCAGTTTGTAGTTTCTGAACTCTCCGATCCTCCAACCTGTTACCTTTTCTACCCGGTCGAGGAATTGGTGGCGAAGACTCAGAGGTTTGACATCCGGTTTGGGTTCAAACTTCCAGTTTTGTCGTGCGATACGGTCCTGCATCAATGCAGGATGTTCCCCGTTGAAGTGACTAAGTGCGTTGATAATAGAATAATCGAACTCATCATCCCGGGAAATATTTTCTCTAATCCATCCTTCATCATGCCAGAATTTATGAAACTCATGCTGTTTGTCCTGCTGAGTGGTGGGCGGTTTGACCCATCCGTAATGATAGATCCACGCATCAAGCGGTTTGACCCCGATTTTTCTACTACCCATCCTGAATCCCTGTGCATCTTTAAACGAATTGATCCCCCTGTGAGGCCGAATGATTCTCACCTCCCGGCGATACCATTTTCGTGAGTTGCCAATCCAGTCAAAGGATCCCCAAAAGTGCAGGTAGTTGAAAATAAGGCCTTCCACATCACGCTCTCCTGCCCACTTCTCCATCCCGTCTCTGATCTGATCATGGAAGCCTTCGTGAACTACCTCATCGGCCTGGATGTAAAAAGCCCAATCAGCATCCTTCGACACCGCGGCCAGGGCTTTGTTTGTCTCTGAAGCAAGTACAATCCCTCCCTCTCTGAGAGATTCGTCCCACACGGTATCAATGATTCGAATCCGATCCGCATCAATAGAGGCCACCAACTCGCGCGTTCCATCATCGGAGTTACCCACTGCTACCACTACTTCATCACAGAAGGGCAGGATGGAGCGAATCGATTCCACAACCGGGTAGTCGTATTTGATGGCATTTCGAACGATGGTGAAGCCAGAGACTTTCATGATTAGGCTGTAGGCTGTTAGGCTGTAGGTTGTTAGGCTGCAGGTTGTAGGTTGTTAGGCTGTAGATTGTTTGTCTGTAGATTGTTCGGATGAAGATTAAAGTTTGATGATTCCGATATAGTTTTCCGGTGAAATTCGTTTCAACTCATCCTTCAGGCTCTTTTTGATCTTGAGTCCATCGATGAATGTATGGAGGGTTTTCTGATTGATGGCGGATTTTCCGCGGGTCAACTCTTTCAACACTTCGTATGGATTGGGATATCCTTCGCGTCGGAGGATGGTTTGAATCGCTTCAGAAACTACTGCCCAATTGCTATTCAGATCTTGCTTAAGTCTTTTCTCGTGTAAGATAAGTTTGTCGAGTCCTTTGAGAAGCGACCTCAGGCCGATCATCATATGCGCCATGGGAACGCCGATGTTTCGTATGACTGTTGAGTCGGTAAGGTCACGTTGCAAACGGGAGATGGGCAGCTTTGCTGAAAGGAATTCGAACATGGCATTGGCCACGCCCAGATTTCCTTCGGAGTTTTCAAAATCGATCGGATTGACTTTGTGTGGCATGGTGGAGGAGCCTGTCTCAGTCTTCTTTATCTTCTGCTTGAAATATTCCATCGAAATATAACTCCAGATATCCCGATCCAGGTCGATAAGAATTGTATTGATGCGTTTCAGGTTATCAAAAAAAGCTGCCATGTTATCGTAGTGATCGATCTGTGTTGTAGTTTGAAGCCGTTCCAGCCCCAGGCTGTCAAACACAAAACGGTTGGCAAATTTAGCCCAGTCGACCTTGGGGAATGCTACTGCATGGGCATTGAAATTTCCGGTAGCGCCTCCAAATTTTCCTGAGAAGGGGATGGTCTCCAGCAATGCCATCTGCTGGGAGAGCCTCTCTACAAAAACATATAGCTCTTTGCCCACTGTTGTGGGAGAGGCAGGTTGCCCATGGGTATGTGCCAGCATAGGGACCTGCTGCCAGTCGGCACTTTTGTATAAAAGGTTGTAGTGGACCTCTGTAAGGATAGGTTCGAGAATTTCCTTCCAGGCATCCCGCATCGCCATGGTGAACGCATTATTGTTGATGTCCTGAGAAGTAAGTCCGAAGTGGATAAACTCTTTGCATGCACTGAATCCAAGCTGATCAAAACGCTCTTTCACGAAATATTCAATGGCTTTTACATCGTGGTTGGTCTCTGCTTCAATGGCTTTAACCCGAACGGCATCTTCGGGCATGAAGTTTTTATAGAGTTTACGCAGTTTGGCAAAATCCCGTTTATTGAAAGTGCTTAGTTGTGGCAATGGGATCATGCACAATGCAATAAAATATTCTACCTCAACCCACACACGGTAACGGATGATTGCGGCTTCTGAGAAATAATCGGAAAGTTTCTCAACCAACTTTCGGTACCGACCGTCAACCGGCGAAATAGCAAATAGCGAAGTATCCATAACAGGAATTATTTAAGATTCCCAAAAATAATGCAATTTTCCCAATTTCACCACCTCACCACCTCACCACCTCACTACCTCACTATGGTGCTCGCCCAGATATTGGAGTACGCTGAGAAAAATCCGATGCCGCCGTTGCTGATATTGCCCTGGACGTTTGCCGGTGGGCCGGTAAAGAATGGGATGTTGAATCCCGAGAGTTGTACCTGGTAAATAAAATCGTAATACTCTTTAGTAATTCCCGACATTTTCACGGTTACCTTGTCACCTGGAGTAAAAGATTCCCACGGGTTTTCGTTGTTGATATAAATAGCTGTAAGACCGTTAATATAACTGCCATTGATATATTTATCGTCAGAAATGGCAATCTTCCAGATGGAATCGGTCATCAGTGTGTCGTTCCGGTAGTAGTGAAACATGTAATAGTTGACTTCATTCCCCGGTTCCTGGGCAAAAACCCTGATCTCCCAGATGCCTTCGGGACCCCAGTCTGTCTGATATACCACCTGGATGGAATCAAGACGGGCCACATCCATCATCTTACATGAGGATGTGTAGTTGGTCGTTTGGTCGATGGGTTGAGCCAGAACGATGTCAAGGGTGTATGTCTCACCAATGATGCCATAGAAGGATGAATCGGTCTCATAGATCCCGGAAATTCCCGGCTCAGTTTCGTGAAGCTGATAAGAACCAAATCCATCATTCAGATTAACCGAGGCGTTGACTACACGTGGAGCTGGTTCGTTGTAGAAATAGTCGGCCGTTTTGGTCAGGACAACCTGGCAGCTGCCGGTATCGTTCGATATGCCCCCGTCAACCACCAGCCGCGTATAGGTCTCATCCAGGGTCAAATCAACCCGTTCAGTACAGGCTGCTGCGACAATGGCGAGGAGTAGGCTATAGATAGTTAGTCGTTTCATTTATCGAAAATCGTTAGAAATGGAAATTAAACGTGACGGACGGTACAATTCCAAAGAGATAAATCTTTTCGGCATAGGTAACATTTGGATCCTCACTATCCTGCACAAAGTTGATCGACCATGTGTTATGACGGTTGTACACGTTATAAACAGAGGCATTGATATCCCACTTGAACCGTTTACCCTCTTTTACTTTAGAGTAGAATGTAATTGACATGTCGAGGCGATGATAATCCTGATACCTGTATGCATTCCTGTCACTGTAAATCGGGACTACTTTCCCGCCGATCTCGGCCCGGCCTGTGGGAAAAGTAACAGGGTTCCCTGTTGCATATACCCAGTTTGCCGAAACCGACCAGCGTGGAAGAAACTGGTAGTTCCCTACAATCGCCAAGTTATGAGGTTTGTCATAAGGGGCAGGGTAGGGGTTGCCATTGTTGATTTCCGGAATTTCCCGCATGCTTTTTGAAAGGGTGTAACTAACCCAACCACCCCATTTCTTTTCATTTATCCGAACCAGGAACTCGGCACCATATGACCATCCTATCCCTTCCCTGACCTCACCCTCAAGCTTATCATTCAGAAGCAGTTCAGCAAAATCCTTGAAGTCGATAACATGGTTCATGTGTTTGTAATAGACTTCGACAGATGTTTCAATGGTATTTCGAAGAAAATTCCGGAAATAACCCAGAGCGGCCTGGTCAGCAATCTGTGGTTTTATATTGGGGCTTGCCGGAAACCAGATGTCGAGCGGAGTGCCTGCGGTAGAGTTCTGCGCCAGTTGCAAATATTGGTTGGTACGGGAATAACTGGCCTTGACGGAGGCCTTTTCGCTGAAGGTGTATAAGATTCCTATCCTGGGTTCAATCCCGATGTAGGTGTTGTAGAACTCACCGGATGGGTAAACTGTCGAGTCGATTGGATTGTAGAGGGAGTCATAATTGAAAACAGTTCCTGGTCCTACATTCTGGAACATCGAGAAACGCAACCCATATTTAAAGGTCCAGTGTTCCCCAACCTTTTGTTCATTGCTTACGTAAATACCTGTTTCAAGGGAGAAGTTATCCGGTACCTTAACCTCCGTGTAGGAGGATTCGCTGCTCGTTCCTCCTGCAACGCCGGGATTGATCATATGGTAGATCCCGGAAATCCCAAAGCGGAGCGTATTATTTGTATTGATGTAGTAACTGAAATCGCCTTTCATGCCGGCATCCCGTAAATTGGAATTCCACTCAAAAGAGGAAGTAGTCCCTTCGGGTGTCCCCAGCATATAGCGGTAGTCGCTGTATACAAAGGTGAAGTTGGCAAAGAGTCTCTTGTTGAACAGATGGTTCCACCGGACTGTTCCGGTACCATTGCCCCAACTCATCCGGGCAAAATCGTTTTTAAAGACATCCCTGCCGAAATATCCGGAGATAAACAGGTGGTTGTTCTCGTTAATCCGGTAGTTCACTTTCGCATTCAGGTCATAAAAATAGAGTTTATTGTCCTTGAGAGCTTCCTCACTTGACAGAGCAAGAAACAAGTCGGCATAGGTACGCCTTCCCGACACAACAAATGAAATTCTGTCCTTCCAGATGGGCCCCTCAACTGTAAGACGGGAGGCAATGATTCCGATGCCTCCGGTGACTTCAAACCGTTTTGAATTCCCCTCTTTCATGCGAACATCCAGAACCGAAGAGAGCCGCCCGCCATACATTGGAGGAATATCTCCCTTGTAAAGTTTTACATCTTTGATGGCATCGTTGTTAAATACCGAAAAGAAACCCATCAGGTGTGAGGCGTTGTAAACGGTGGATTCATCAAGGAGGATGAGGTTCTGATCAGGGGCCCCGCCACGAACACTGAAACCGCTTCCCCCTTCGCTTACCGACTGGACGCCAGGCAGAAGCTGGATCGCCTTTATGATATCCACTTCACCCATCAGAGAGGGAATGCTCTTGATAGTTTTGATATCCATCTTGAAGGTACTCATCTCCGGCCGTGCTACATTTTTATTCGCTTGTTCACTGGTAACCTCAACCTCTTTGAGTGTCTCTGAAGAGGGATTTAGTTCGACATGTATCACCATATTTTTATCGAGGAAGACTTTTTTCGTGGTCGTTTCAAATCCAACAAAGGAGTATTGAACCGTATAGTTACCTTCCTGAATGGTGAGAGAATAGTTTCCGTAGAAGTCTGATACAGTACCTGTATTGAGTTCGGTGATAAAAATTGTAGCTCCGGTTAGGTCCTCTCCGTTCGACTTATCGCGAATAGAGCCGCTGATGGTCCATTTTTTTGTTAGTTCAGATTCTGCTTTGATCAGCGTGGAGGGAAGAAAGCTCAGGAAAACAACCAGCAAAGGAAAAAGTATCTTCATCAACGATCACCGTTAAATACTATCCCAAAACGAAATCAACAGGATGATAGTATATTTATTTACCGTTATTTCCGGATGATTTCAAACTCACCATTGATTTTCAGCTTGATGATGGTGGAAGGTTTCGTCTCCCTAACCTCTTCCCTCGAATGGTTTACAACATAATCAACCTGGTTGATGATCTCTTCAGGGATGTTTTTAAAGATCAGAGGAGATGGTTGTCCGGAAATATTGGCGGATGTGGATACAATGGGTTTGCCATACATCCTGATAAGTTTTTTGCAAAGCTCGAACTGAACTATCCTGATAGCAATTGTTCCATCATCTGCAATGATATTCTTAGCAAGGTTTCTGGCGTTGGGATAAATAATAGTCAACGGGGTGGTGACATTAGCAACCAGGTCGAGGGCAATATCTGGGACTGATTCCAGGAATTTATGAAGACTCTCTTTGCGATCCAGCAACACAATAAGGCTCTTGCTCTCCATGCGTTTTTTAATCTTGAAGACCTTTTGTACCGCTCTTGGGTTAGTAGCATCACATCCAATTCCCCAGATTGTATCAGTCGGATAGAGAATTGTACCACCTTTCCGCAGAACTTCGATACAATTCCTTATCTCCCGTTTCATGCCATGCTCTTGCATTTTAATCCTTGAACTTTTTTACAAATATATGAAACATTATGAATACATGCATTCGATGTTGATAAATTTGTCGGTTTGCTAGAGGCGGGATCTCAGGTGTTCCAGATTGATGTCAAAGGCACATCTGAAATGGTTTTTCGGACATTTGTTCAGACCGTGCAGTCCGCAGGGTCTGCACGATAATTCCGACTGAACCTCAACAATTGTCCGATTGTCGGAGAGAGGGCCAAAACCAAAATCAGGGGTAGTGGAGCAATAGACCACTGTAACCGGGGCGTTGACAGCCGAAGCCAGGTGCATTGGTGCTGAATCGTTGGTAAAGTTCATTTGCGCACCTTTCATCAGGGCGGCGGATTCAAGGAGGGAAAGCTGGCCGGCGAGATTCACGATGCTGGGAAACCCCTCCCCAGCCCTCCCCTGTTGCTTCGCTACGCTCGCAATGGGAGGGAGCAAGTCCCCTTGCGAGCGTAGCGCGGCAAATGGGGATTTAGGGGTAAATACTAACCTGATGATCTCTTCACAGAGTTCAAAATCTGATTTCGATCCCAGTAAGTAGATCGTTGACTCGTCAGACATCTGCCCGATCAGTTCGGCCCATCGTTCGGCTGGATACTGCTTTGTGAACCAGAGGGAGGCGGGGGAGATTGTGTAATAGGTCCCGGATGGCGGATGACCGATGCCGGAAGATAGAATGGGATCCGGTTTCCGGGATCCGGGATCCGGCATCTGACCAGGATACAACCTTGGTTTCTCCGCCTGCTCATCGGTCAGATCCTCAATCAGCTTCTGGTTTCGCCGGATTTCGTGAATTCCCGGGCCAATTTCATGCGGGACCCTTTTGGTGAAAAGGAGAGAGAAGGGGTTTTTATCAAAGCCAATGGTCCGTTTTGCGCCGGAAAAAAGCGTCAGGAGCCCTGTCAGCGCGAAACGCTGAACATTGATAACCACGTCGTACTTCGACCTTCGTACTTCGTGGATGAGGTCATGGAGATTTTTGTACTTGTTCGATTTGTCCCACACCAGCACCCTGTGGATAAAGGGATGCCTATAGAAAAGTGGCTCCATCCCTTTTTTTACCAGGAAATCGAGGGAAGCTTCCGGATAGAAATGATGCAGCTTTTCCAGAAGAGCTGTTGCAAGGATCACATCTCCGATAGAGGCTGTTTGAATGACCAGGATTTTTTTCATACCGGTACGTCGAACTCTCTGAGTGCCTGGTTCAGCGATGTTTTAAGGTCAGTTGAGGCCTTCCGTTTTCCGATGATCAGTGCACACGCAACCTGGAAATCTCCGGCAGGGAAGGATTTTGTATAGGAGCCGGGTATCACGACCGACCGCTCTGGGATATACCCTCTCATTTCAACAGGTTCAGTTCCCGATACATCGAGGATACGGGTTGTAGAGGTGAGAACGACATTGGCTCCCAGCACAGCTTCCCGTGCAATATGAACCCCCTCTACAATGATGGAGCGGGAGCCGATAAAACAGCCATCTTCAACGATTACGGGAGCTGCCTGTACAGGTTCCAGAACACCACCAATCCCAACTCCTCCGCTGAGATGGACATCCTTGCCTATCTGGGCACAGGAACCTACAGTTGCCCATGTATCAACCATGGTTCCGCTATCCACATATGCTCCAATATTGATGTAAGAGGGCATCATCACGACACCTTCGGCAATGTAGCAGCCATAGCGGGCAACAGCCGGGGGAACAACACGCACACCAAGTCTTCCGTAGTCTTTTTTAAGGGGAATCTTATCGTAGAATTCGAACGGATCCACCTGGATAGTTTCCAGTTTCTGGATAGGGAAATAAAGGATCACAGCCTTCTTAATCCACTCAAAGGTAATCCATCCCTCCCCGGCATTCTCTGCAACGCGAAGTTTCCCTTTATCCAGGAGATCGATGACAAGTCTGATGGCCTGTTGTGTATCTGCGTTCTTCAGCAATTCCCTTTCATCCCAGGCTGCCTCAATGAGAGATCTGATGTCCTCCGTCATTTCTTCCGTTTTAATCAGTCAAAAGTAGCTAAAAAAAATTAGTTTCTTACCTTTGCACACGACAAGCCTATGGGAAGAATTCTTGCAATCGATTATGGCCGGAAACGGGTCGGACTTGCAGTTACTGATGAGCTGAAGATCATAGCTACTGCTTTAGGGACCGTTCATGCTGCAGATGTGATCACCTATCTGAAACGATATTTGAAGGATAATACCGTAGAATGTTTCGTGGTAGGAGAACCAAAAGACATGGCAAACCGTGCTTCCGAAGCCGAACGGTTCATTGCACCTTTTCTTAAGAATCTTCGGAAAAATTTTCCCGATATCCGTATCGACCGCTATGATGAACGGTTTACTTCCCTGATGGCTTCACGGGCCATTCTGGAGGCAGGAGCAAAAAAAAGTGACAGGCAAAATAAAGCTCTTGTTGATGCCGTTAGTGCCACACTCATTCTTCAGTCATATCTCGAATCGCAGGCTCTTAAAAGCTAAGACGAAATACGAAACACGAAATACGAAACCATGCTACTCCCAATCGTCGCATACCCGCACCCTGCCCTTAAAAAAGTTGCCGGGGAGATCACTCCTGATTATCCGGGGTTGGAGACCTTTCTTATCGATATGTGGGAAACGATGTACTATGCTGACGGCGTTGGACTGGCCTCACCCCAGGTGAACCGGTCAATTCGGCTTTTTGTTATCGACGCCACTGCCCTCTCACAGCACCAACACCCCGAAGCGGCTGGATTCAGGAAGGTTTTTATCAATGCCAAGATCTATAAAGAGGAGGGTGAAGAGGGACTCCATAATGAAGGATGTCTTAGTTTCCCCGGGCTTCATGAAGATATTTCGAGAAAATCTGTGATCCATGTTCGCTATGTTGATGAGAACTTCCGGGAACACGACGAGCGTTATGAAGGGATTCTGGCACGGATTATCCAGCACGAATACGACCATATTGAGGGCATTACGATGGCTGACCGGATCAGCCCGTTAAAGAAAATTCTGTTGAAACGCCGGCTGAAAGAGATCTCGGACGGGAATGTAGATGTGCATTATAAGATGATCTTTCCGGGGATGAAGAGGGGGAAAAGGTAATGCGAAGGATGAAATAAGAAATAAGAAAATGATGGTAATAACTAAATGCTTTATGAAAAAAGTATCGTATATAATTCTTTTCGCTCTTGCCGGATTAATTTCCGCATGCGGTCCGTCAAAAACACAAACAGAAAACCAGATTGCCTCGATGGAAGATCGGATGTTTACTTCCGAAGGTGGCTTCTCACGTACAGGAGCTGATTCTCTTATTCAGATGTACAGAGATTTTGCGGTTGCCTATCCCAATGATTCACTTTCTCCGGTCTACCTCTTCAAGGCAGCTTCCATGACAATGAACCTGCAGAACGGACCCGGATCAATAGCTCTTTTTGAACAGATCAGAGAGTCCTATCCTGATTTCGACAAAGCCCCCTTATGTCTGTTCTTTACAGGATATGTGCAGGAAAATGTGATGGGTGATATTGACAAAGCCAGGGATACGTACCAACTTTTTATCGATACCTATCCCGATCACGACTTTGTAGATGATGCCCAGGCGTCGATAAATAACCTGGGAAAAACTCCCGAAGAGATGATCCAGGAGTTTGAGGCAAAACAGAGCGAAGCAAAATAGTCTCAGGAAATTAAGTTATTTTTCTTTCAGCAGTTCTTCCAGAATTTCTTTCAACCGAACAGGTTTGACATTCATAAATAGATCTCCTTCAATACTATAGGATAATTCACCCCTCTCTTCGGAGACAATGATAGCAATTGCGTCAGTTTTCTCTGTAAGGCCTGCAGCAGCGCGGTGACGTAACCCACAGTTTGCAGGAATGTCAGGTTTGTTGGAAACAGGAAGGATACAACGTGCAGCTTTGATTGTTTCATTCACGATGATCAATGCACCGTCGTGAAGCGGGCTGTTTTTAAAAAAAATGGTTTCAATGAGAAGATCGGAGATTTTAGCATCGACTGTCTGTCCCGTCTCAACATAGGGGGTAAGTTCATTTTCTCTTGCAATGACTATCAATGCTCCTGTATTCATATCTGCCAGTCGTTTGCAGGCCTTCACGATTTTATCAAGATCGAGGTTAACACTCGTATTGAGGTTGTATTTCCAGAATAGAATTCTCCGTCGGTGACCCCTGATTATCCTCGTGTTCCCAACCATCAGGAGGAATTGACGGATTTCGGGCTGAAAGACAACCACCAGAGCAATTACACCAACACTGATAAACTGTCCCAGGATTTCACTGAGTAATGGCATCTGCAGTGCCCTCACGATTTGCCAGACAATAAACAGGGCAATGATCCCAATAAAGATTTTTATCGCTGCAGTCCCTTTTACGATGTTGTAAATCTCATAAAGCAGGACAGCAAAGAGCAGAATGTCGATGACATCCACAATCCGGATAGAAAAAAGACTCTCAAGTAGTATCATAACTGTAAATATAACATTCCTATTTCAATCCACCAACTGCGTCAACCAGCTTCACAGCCTCCATAGCCTCTTTTACATCATGAACCCTCAGGATATTTGCTCCTTTTATCAGAGCGATGGTATTCAGCACAGAAGAACCGTTGAGGGCCTCATCTGCTTTTACCCCGATTGTTTTCTGGATCATCGACTTTCTGGAAATCCCTACTGCTATTGGAGATTCAAGACTCTCAAACTCCTGAAGCCTCGCTAAGATCTCGAAATTATGTTCAACCGTTTTTCCAAAGCCAAAACCAGGGTCGATGATAATCTGCCTGGCCCCAAGTTCCCTGAGTTTTGCCGTCTGCTGTACAAAGAAATAAGCAATCTCAGCCACAACATCCTGGTATTCAGGATGAAGCTGCATTGTGTTGGGTTCCCCTTTCATATGCATCAAAATGTAGGGCGCATTTACCTTCCCAATGAGTTCGAACATCTTCGTGTCATACCTTCCCCCATAGATATCATTGATCATATCGGCGCCCAGTGTTAATGCCTCCTGTGCAACCAATGGATAAAATGTGTCGACGGAAATGAAACAGTGAGGGAACCGATGCCTGATGGCTTTCAGTGAAGGTACAAGCCGGTCAAGTTCCTCTGCTTCGGGAACAGCTGAAGCACCTGGGCGTGTTGATACAGCCCCGATGTCGATAATCGATGCGCCCTCATCAAGCATCTTCTCTACTTGCCTGAGTTGTTTATCAATGGATCCGCAATAACCCTGGCTGAAAAATGAGTCGGGTGTAATATTTAAAATCCCCATGACAAGAGGGGAAGCGAGATCCAGTCGTTTCCCGTTAAAGGCTAGAACCATAAATGATTTTAGTTTTTGCGATGTTAGATTTTCGATTTGGATTCAGGTCCAAAGATACAGGATATGAGATACACGATAACCCAAATTTGATTAATTTTAACCGCTCCAAGAAAGCCTTTCCAATGGATGACATTCAAAAAACCTCACAACAGTTTGACTCGGTAACAGAAGCCTGTCGCGAGATTTTCCTCATGAAGCTGAAGGATTATGGTACGGCATGGCGCATCCTGCGTATCCCCTCCATTACCGATCAGGTGTACATTAAAGCACAACGGATCAGGAGTATTGATACCAAAGGGGCTCAAAAGATTGACGAGGGTATCCGGTCAGAGTTCATTGGCATCGTAAACTATTCGGTGATTGCCCTGATCCAGCTAGAACTGGGGGCCGTGGAAACCCAGGAAAACCTGCATGCTAAAGATGGTGAAAGAATGTACAACAACTACATCCAGGCAGCCAAAGAGCTGATGTTGAATAAAAATCACGATTACGGGGAAGCATGGCGGAATATGAGGTTGAGCTCACTTACTGATATCATCCTGATGAAGTTGATGAGGGTAAAGCAAATCGAAGATAACCAGGGCAAGACGTTCATTTCGGAAGGCATTGATGCCAATTATTTTGATATTATCAATTATGCTGCCTTTGCACTAATCAAACTCGACTATGAAGATCGTTAGGACCCTTTTTCGGATCATCGTAGGAATTGTATTTATTTTTTCCGGCTTCGTCAAGGGAATTGATCCGTTGGGAACGGTTTACCGGATGGAGGATTATTTCCTGGCTTTTAACATGGGTTGGGCAAATGATTTGGCCCTACCACTTACTGTTTTTCTGTGCGTAGTGGAATTTATTCTTGGCATTAGTCTGCTGTTCAATCTGTGGATCCGGAAAACTGCCTGGATATTGCTTCCTATGATGACCTATTTTACCATCCTGACCTTTTTCGATGCATTTTATAACCTGGTTCCGGATTGCGGTTGTTTTGGAGATGCCATAAAGATGACCAACACAGAAACCTTCATGAAGAATGTCGTCCTGATGGCAATGGTCGTGCCCATCTTTCTATGGAGGAATAAGTATCGAAGCAAGATGAAACCAGCCGGCGATATCCTTACACTCATACTGGTTTCTGTTCTTTTTACGGGACTCAATCTTTACTGCCTGTGGCATCTGCCTGTGATCGACTTCCGGGATTGGAAAGTGGGCAACCATATTAATAAATCCAGTGATCAGGCAGTCCAGTTTTTTGTCACTTACAAGAATCGGTATACCGGCGAGAATAAGGAATACCTGACACCAAACTACCCCTGGAATGATTCCACCTGGCTTGCTGAGTGGATTTTCGTTAGCCAGCGTGTTGAGGATCCCAACGAGGGATCGATGAACCTGATGATCGAAGACACACTGGGGAATGATTTTACAAGGCAAATCCTGGATATTCCCGATTATCATCTTATTGTTGTTGCATACAATCTGGATCAGGCCAATCGAAAAGCAATGCAAAAACTTCAATCTCTCTACGAGGCGGCTTCCATGGCCGGGTACTCGTTTATCGGGCTTACAAGTACTCTCCCTGAAGAGATCGTCGCTTTTACGAAAGAAACAGGCGCTGGATTTGAATTCTACATTTCCGATGATGTGATCCTGAAAAGCATGATCCGCTCAAATCCAGGATTGATTCTCCTGCGGGATGGGGTGGTGGTAAAGAAATGGCATTATAACGACATTCCCGATTGGGAGCGGGTCAGTAAGAACTATATTAATAACTAGATGCTGGATACTAGATACTAGATGCCCACTAATCTGTCCAGAATCCAGAATCCAGAATCCAGTATCCAGTATCTAGCATCTAGTATCCAGTATCCAGTATGTTAAGGTTTATATTAAAACGTCTCCTTTACGGCCTTCTCGTTCTCCTCGGGGTGATTCTGATTATTTTTTTCCTGTTCAATGTTCTTCCCGGAGATCCTGCGCGGATGATGCTTGGGCAACGGGCCGACCTTTCATCGGTTGAGGCAATTAACAAAGATTTGGGACTTGACCGATCCTTGCCTGTTCAGTTCCTCGGTTACCTGAATGACCTCTCTCCGGTTTCGGTACATAACCGTACCGACTCATCCAATTATTGGTTTTTCAACAAGCAAAAATACAGCTCGGCCAACGTTCTTTTTCCTCTGGGTAAACATGTGATCGTTTTGAAAAAACCTTACCTGAGAAGGTCCTATCAGTCGAAACGGGATGTTACGGATATCCTTTCCGAAGCGCTTGTCAACACCCTTCTCCTGGCAGTCGTTGCAATGGTGTTTGCTGTGTTCTTTGGAATTGCCATTGGTATCCTGTGTGCCTTAAAGAAGAACAGCGTCACCGACAGGATTGCCCTGGTGTTTTCGGTTCTCGGCATGTCAGTCCCGTCTTTCTTTGCAGCAATCCTGAATGCATGGATCTTTGCTTTTGTACTTGTCGATATCACTCACCTGAACATGGTTGGAAGTCTCTATTCTGTTGATGACCTTGGCAGGGGGGAGTATCTCGAGCTGAAAAACCTGATTCTCCCTGCACTTACGCTGGGTATCAGGCCTCTGGCAATTATCGTTGAGCTAACCCGGAACTCCATGCTCGAAGTATTGTCACAGGATTATATCCGAACTGCCCGTGCCAAAGGATTAAGTAACTTTAAGATTGTTTTCAAGCATGCCTTGAAAAACGCATTAAACCCCGTGATTACAGCTGTCTCCGGCTGGCTTGCCTCACTCCTTGCCGGTGCCGTTTTCGTGGAATATGTGTTCGACTGGAAAGGGATAGGCGTGGTGATCGTAAATGCCCTCGATAAATACGACTTTCCTGTAATCATGGGGGCTGTTCTCTTCATCTCCGTTGTGCTCATTGTCATCAACATCCTTGTAGATATAATTTATGGACTCCTGGATCCGAGGGTCAGGGTGCATTGAGATGCAATTTCTTTATCTTTGCAAAAACTTCAATACCAATACGAATTATGAGAGATTTTCTTGTCGCCGGCAACTGGAAGATGAATAAAACATTCCAGGAAGCTGAGGATCTTACAGCCCAAATCACTGAAGCGGTTGAGAAGTTGAACACCGCAAATGTGGAAGTTATTCTTTGTCCACCTTCTCTTTTCATGGAGATGGTACTTGACCTTACAGATGAAACCCATGTAGCCGTTGGAGCCCAGAATATCAATGACCATGAATATGGCGCCTTTACAGGGGAAATTTCTGCTCCAATGTTAAAATCCATGGAGGTAGAATACTGCATTATCGGCCACTCGGAGCGGAGAAAGCAGTTTAATGAATTGAATAACCTGCTCGCCGGGAAAGTTAATGTAGCACTTAAATCTGGCCTTACACCGATCTTTTGCTGCGGAGAAGTACTTCCCGAACGGGAAGCAGGGAACCATTTTCAGGTTGTAAAATCCCAGATTGAGGAATCACTTTTTCATCTTGAAGAGAAGGAGTTTCGCATGGTTGTCATTGCTTATGAACCGGTTTGGGCAATCGGGACGGGTGTCACTGCAACACCGGCTCAGGCCCAGGAGATGCACGCTTACATTCGACAGCTGATCCTTTCAAAATATGGGGAGAGGGTTGCAGGTGATGCTATCATTCTTTATGGCGGGAGTTGTAACGCTTCCAATGCATCCGAACTGTTTTCGCAACCCGATGTGGATGGAGGCCTGATTGGCGGAGCCTCACTGAATGCGGAGGAGTTTGTTGAAATCGTTAGAATTGCTATTAAACGCAGCGAATCTTAACCATGCAAAGCCAATTGTGCATTGATTCCCTGAAGGCAATAATTGGGACTTCCCTAAAGTAGCTTTTCGAACAGAAGGTTGAGAACTTCTATCAGTATCAGAAGGATGATAATCCATTCCAGGAAAGCATCTTTTCTGTGAAGTGTCAAACTTGTAAATAGTTCGAGATTATCCGTGATAATCCTGATGTTGTCCTGAATATTACGGGTTCTTCCCTGAAGCTGAAATTCCTTTTTCATCCCCTGATCTATCTGATGAAGGTATTCATTGTCCCAGGCTATCTGGGGCATATCGAAGATATACAGGTTGTCCGCTATCCTGTTTTTAATGTTCAGTGCTCTCCCGATAAATCGTTTCAGCTTCGACCAGCTGATCTTGAAACTTCCGTATTTTTCCAGCTTAAGGGTATAGTTCTGAATGTCTTCAAGTAGTTTGCCTGTTTGGGTTGAGTAGTAATTCAAGGCAACAGATTGTGCAATATTAAGCATGATGAGTTTGATTGAAGCCGGATCCTGTTCGCCGATAGTGATATGGTTGAATCCTATTTCAAAGGCATCAGGACTGATTTGCAGATGATACTCTTCCTGGATCTTACCCTCCACCTCCTGGGTACTGAACTGCAGGATCAGTTTCACCAACTCCTCTCTCTCCCTCTCCTGATACCCAAGAAAGCATGCAACACCATATTTGAACAGGTAGAGGTATTGGTCTTTTTCGTTCCGGAAAAAATATTCGCCCGAATCAATCTGGGGAACTTTTCCCGAAAAGGAATGAACAAACTTTTTCAGGTCGATTTGTTCAGTGATCTGGTAGGCAAGAATTTTCATCGTTTCCATGCTCAAAGATATCAGAAAATTCGATTCCTTAATTCAACGTTCTGACTCCTATTCTTTCCTTACCTTTGTAAACCTAATCTGATGCATTGGTATGAGCACCATTCCACCCTCCTCCATCTTTCTTGAAATAGCATTTCAGCCTGTTGTTCAAAGTTATTCAGACATTCTGATAGCTGAATTGTCCGAGGCAGGATTCGACAGTTTTAACGAAGAAGAGGCAGTGCTTTTCGCCTACATCAGGGAGTCGGATTTTAATGAACACGCAATTTATCAGGTCCTGCAAAAGTATCCTGACCTGAAAGATCTGTTCTGGAGTGTCACAAGGATGCCGGAGAAAAACTGGAACGAACTATGGGAAAGTTCCTATGAACCGGTTCTTGTTGCCGGAAGATGTTATATCCGTGCACCGTTTCATCCGGCATCCGGTATCCAGGATCAAGCATCCCGAATCGAAATTGTCATTGAACCAAAGATGTCTTTCGGCACCGCCCATCATGAAACCACCTCCCTGATGATTGAAGCCCTCCTGGATGAAGATTTGACCGGGAAAGCAGTTCTTGATATGGGTTGTGGCACAGGAGTGCTTGCAATCCTGGCCTCCAGAATGGGAGCCAGCCGGGTTGTAGCCATCGACAATGATCCGTGGGCTGTGGAAAATGCAACGGAGAATGTTTTAAAGAATAATACACGTACCATTGACGTTATTCAGGGTGATACAACGGTTATTCCTCCTGAACAATTTGATGTGATACTTGCCAATATCAACCGCAATACCTTAATCGAACAGATCCAATCCTATGCAACGGTATTACGGAAAGGAGGGTCTCTCTTCCTGAGTGGATTTTATACCGAGGACCTGCCTGCTCTGGAAGCGTGTGCTTCAGCGAATGGTTTGGGAATTATATTCTCCCGAAGTAAGAATAACTGGATAGTCGCCAAGTTTAACCGATGAAAAGATTTACCTGGGTTCGGATCGTTTTTGCTTTTCTTCTGTACGGAATTATCGTGGCAGCGAACGGTCAGCAACTGAAGAACTTCTCCGGGGATTCCACGAAATTTATAGGTGAATTGAACCTGCTCTTCTCCCAGTTGAGCAAAAATGACCAGAAGATTGTTGAAGGAGCTATGATTCCGTTTTTACAACACTGGGAATCAGAACACTTTGGCGCACAAAAGAAACAGGCTATCTACTCTGTCGGCAATAAAATGCTTAAAAAAAGGATGAGGGCTTTCCCCGACTTTTATAATTACCTGGTTGCGCTGAATTTGACCTACGAGAAATCACTGTCTGATCAGCTGTTTTTTGACTGGACATCTTTACTTGAATCTCTTACCCAAGAGAAATATACGAGGCATTTTCTCAGTTTCGTTGAATTCAGTATCCATCTTTTTGAGGAGGAAATGCTTTATCAGTCTGCCTCTGCTGCCTGGAAATTGGTGACTCCGAACTACCGTTTCATCAATGATTCCGTGCCTGTTGTGGAGGTTCGTCCTACCGATATCATCTGCTATTCGAATCGCGACAGT
>Ga0351837_1009_pt1 | contig 52046 bp, 45 predicted proteins | sample BONcelHFGM3001D6_FD_206753 | JGI IMG/M metagenome (GOLD analysis project Ga0351837, IMG submission 206753) | Enriched cells from coal bed in the Powder River Basin, Montana, United States - BONCAT cells FGM rep1 HSBNCT.FGM.300.1.D6 ...
CCAGCCAGAAAAGGAAGGCTGAGATAAGGAAGGCCGTATTTTGAAAGCATCCCTTCGAGGGCAACGGTAACGAAGAGCGTGAACAAGGACATAAAAACAAGAACCAGTAAAAAGCTCAGGCCGGGCTCGTAGTAAACCCCAAGTCCCAGACCCACCAGAAGGGGGTTAAAACCATAAAGGCCACTGATGATTTGCTGTCTGTTGAGCCCCGAGAGGTAGGCCGCGAGGTTGGCTGTTGCCACAGCAACCAGACCGCTGATACCTGCGTACAGGTCGAAAAGTGTAACAAGCATCAGCAGAATGCCCATGCGGCTGTTGCGGGCAAAGAAAATCTGGGTGTAGCTGTTGCTGACACCCTGCCTGAACAGAAACACGGATTCCCTGAGTTTTTCCATTGTCATAGCTCAAAGGTAGCAAGATGCGGCGGAAGATGCTCCAGGCTGCTGAGGTTTTCCAAAACCTCGTTCTGGCGTATGACATGCGGACGCCCTTCGGTGTCAATCATGATCACTTTAGGCCGGAGTGTGATAAACTGCATCCACTGGGTCATGTTGTAAGCCCCTACAGAATGCACAACCACATGGTCGCTCTTGTTCAGCAAGGGCATGCTAACATTTTCGCGTATCACATCAATGTTCATGCACAAAGGACCGTGCACAACAGTATCCTCGGTGTACGCCGTGAAAGGCTGTGCCGGTGAGATCCTGTGCTCATACCAGAATGAAGTAAACAGTACATTGACCCCGAAATCAACAATTGTTGTCCTTTTTCCATCCGACAAGCGCTTGTTGGCGATTACGGATCCCAGCAACCATGCAGCATCGTCAATAAGGGCACGGCCTGTTTCGAGAATCAGCAACGGTGGTGTTTTCGGACGATAATCGCTGTTGATCAGCGCTGAGCTGATGGCTTCGGCAAAATCATCAAAATGTGGATTTGTATCCTGTCCCGGCAAATAAGCACCTTTGAGCGTATTGCGTGAGGCAAATCCTCCGCCTAGATCAATATATTTGATTTCATGTTCATATTTCTGTTGCACCATTCGCGCTAGTTGTGCCAATTTGCTGGCTGCCACTGCGTAGGCCGAGGGCGAAAGCATAAACGTGCCAATGTGTGCATGCAGTCCCATAAGGTCCATATTGCCTGAATACATGATTTTGTTGAGCGCATCCCAGGCCTGTCCGTTTTCATAGTTAAACCCGAATCTGTCCCATATCGGGTACACACCAGTATCCATGTTTACCCTGATGGCCACCCTTGGCCTCTGATGCGTTGATCGGGCAATCTCTTGCAGCATATACAACTCTTCGAGGTGGTCAATATGGATCAACGATTGGTTGGTGATGGCTTTTCTGAGGTCCTCCTCGGTTTTGTCGGGGCCGTTGAAAATGATTTTGCTGCCCTCCACCCCGTTGTTAATTGCTTTATCATATTCAAAGCCACTAACTACCTCGGCCCAGGATCCTTCCTGATGATAAACATTGCACACTGCACTCAGGTAATTGGTCTTGTATGACCAGGCAAACTGTACTCTGGGGTAGCGGGTTTCAAAAGCCTGCCGTGCCTGTTTGTATATCTTCCTGATTCGTTTTTCAGAAATAACAAATAGTGGCGACCCAAATTGATGTATCAGGTCGGTTACTGCCAGATTTTCGATATGGGTAACTGCGTCAATGCTGGCTTTGCCGCCGAATTTTGCGGGCATATTGCTTTCGAGCCTTTTGATGACGGGTCTTTCGTATCTTTTTTTTGTAGTCATGAATGTGAGTTTTATAGTTCTCCTTGTGTTGAAATTTGTTCAAATGCAGCCAGATCCACGATCATGTCCCACGAATATCGCACAAACATTTTTCCGACTTCATAATGGGTATATGGTTCTGTTGGCCAACCCATGGCCAGCGATACCAGGGCTTCCGGAATGTTTTGTCCGACACCTACTGCGAGGTAAATCCAGGCCGGGATGCGTGGGTTGATTTCGAGCAGGTAATAATCACCCGACTTGTTCTTCATCAACTCGAGTTCGTAAGGGCCACGCCATTTTGTTTCGTTCACAAATTTTTTGTTGAGCGCCAATGCTTTCCTGTCATCAATCGAAATGCCGCCCCATGCTTTTCCCTTGTCGGTGATGTATTGTTTGCGCATGGGAACGGCAGCCACAACATTGCCCTCGCCATCACCAAGTCCGGTAACATTATATTCAGTACCATGCACAAATTCCTGAACTATAATAGGCAGGCCCCATTTTGCCGAAATCCGGTTGAAATTGGCCTTCACCTGCTCGTGGTTATAGGCCAGTGAAGCATCGTAGTATTTTCCTTTGATAACCAGCGGCCAGCCATAATCGCGGTCAAGTGCAGCTGTTTCGCTGATCGTATACACGGCTTTTGATCTTGGAACAAGCAATCCGTATTTTTCACCAAATGATGGCAGATTGATTTTCTGGCGTTCCTCAAATTGCTCATGTGTGGGCAAAAACGTTTGGATGCCCATTTTTTTTAACCGCTGCGAAAGTTTAATGAATGAGTATAATTCAGAATCGAAGTTGGGTATGATCAGATCGAGTTTCTCTTGATCATGAATGTATTGAAGCCGCTCCATAAGGGCATCCATTCCGGATGAGGGATAAGGGATTGAATAGGTTTTATCTACCAGGTCGTGCATGTAAATGCCTGGCTCGAGCGACTCATATGACAACCCAATAATACGGCAGTTGAATTTTTCTGCCTCACGCAACCCCCTGATTACCGGCACACCAGGTCCGGGACTGTCAATAGCGTTAAGCGCGCTGACGGCAATGGTCAGCTGTGGTTTATTCGTCTTCATGTTCAAACAGATGGTATTGACCTATGCTCTGGATGAAATCATTCAGGTCGCGCTCAATAATGTCCTCCTCAGCATGATATGTTTCGCCCAATACTTTTATTATTGACTCTGTATCCTGTCCCTGCCGCAACAGATTCAGGATTTCCAGCCCAAGGGGATTGGCCGAAAACGACTCGCCGCTCGAAGGGTTAAAAATGAAGCCGTTTTCACTAACTGCTATGTTTTTCTTTATTTTCATCACCGTTTTATTGGATTTGTTTCAAGATGCAAGAGTAACGCAGTATTGCGGACTCAGGTGTATAGAATTTTCAGTTTATTGTGCAAAATTCATGATTGGATTGGATGCGGTTAGGATTAATAAATGTGGTCCTAAACAAACTTAATCTGGCCAAGAATTAACAGCTGATTGTATTCGATCCCTCAACCGGAACCGGCCCCCCTGCGTTCTTTCTCGGGAAGCAATTTATAGGCCGTAACAGAATATCCAGTAATCTGTTTGAACTGAGTTGATAAATACTGAACACTGCTGTATCCCATGCTGTAGGCTATTTCGCTCAGACTGAGCTCGCCATGCTGAATGAGTTCTTTAACTTTTTCAATTCGTTGAAGAATGATGTATTTCTCGAGTGTGATGTGTTCGTGTCTCGAAAACAAGGTGGAAAGATACGAATAGCTTTTATCGAAACGACTTACCAGAAAATCAGAATTGCGTACCATCGCATTGAAGGTTGAGTGGTGTACCAGATCAACTACTACTCTTTTGATTTCTTCAACAAATTGCTTCTCTCGGTCAGTAATTTCGTGGAAACCTTCATCCGAAAGTATTTTGCTGATGGCTTCTATGGAAATCACCGAAGGGTCATAAGCAACCGTGATGTCGCCCAGACGCCCTTTTACTACTTCAATGCTATGATTAGCCAATATAAGCCGAATAAGCTTCAGGCTGCTGTCACACAGCATGTTGCGAAGTAAAAACCGATGCTGGAGTTTCTCAGACAAAATGATTTTGATGGTTGATTGAACAAAGTTAGAGGTTTTATCTGTTGGCAGGTACAGTTTGTCCGCAACAGACCATGCCTGAAGCAATAATTTCCCGCAAGTGGGCAAATCAGTTCAATCCGCCCCGAAGGATGAACATTACTTGATTCTTGATGTTTTAAAATATTATTCTAGTGTTATCCCAATTTACCTGAGTACGGTTCAAAAGTGTATTTTCGCGAATCTTTTGCAGCAGTATGAATAACTCCCGGATACTTTTTCTGGTCCTTTTCCTCTTACTTTTCGGGGGCTACTATGCTGCATCATCTTTTTTTTACCACACCCACCTGATCGGGGGCCAACAGATTGTGCATTCGCATCCCTTCAGCGACCATGATGAAGGACACAGCCACAGCAGAGACGAACTGGTTTTTTATATGATCCACGCCCTCAACATGGTGTGGCTATTGTCAGGTTTGTTTTTCCTAATCATTTACCGGGAAAGGATTCATCAAACCAGTTCATTTTTGAATCAACCTGCAATTCAGGCATACAATATCTCCACACTTCCCCAACGCGGTCCGCCCTTTCTGAATTAAATTATCAGCTTGTTTTTTCAGAATAATTGTTTCATCCTTAATTGATTATCCATGAAAAGTATTGTTTCTATACTATTGATATTTATTTGTTTTCAGTCAGCCTCGATGGCCCAGCGCAAAACCGACGCCAACATTGTAGGCCATGTGGTGGCAGCTGATGAGCACATGCCTTTTGTTAACATTGCAGTAAAGGGAACAACTGTCGGCACCGCAACCGACCAAACCGGGCACTACCATCTGATCAATGCACCTGTAGGCAAGATAACCCTGGTGGCTACTTTGCTGGGCTACCGTACTTCTGAAATTGTTGTGTTCACCGAAGCGGGCAAAACCATAGAGATCAACTTTGAGCTTGAGGAGGATGTTCACAGACTTGATGAAGTTGTGGTTACCGGAAACCGTGATGCGGTGCGCAGAAGCGAAAGCTCAATCATTGTCAGCAGCATAAGTCCGCGGTTGCTCGAAGCAGCACAAGCCATCAGCCTCAGCGAGGGAATGAACTTCAGTACGGGCCTGCGCACTGAAAACAACTGTCAGAACTGTGGTATTACTCAGGTGCGGATGAATGGTCTAGATGGTTCCTATTCGCAGGTGCTGATCAACGGAAGGCCTGTTTTCTCCGGACTTGCAGCGGTGTATGGTCTCGAACTTATCCCTGCAGGGATGATCGAAAAGGTAGAAGTGGTTCGCGGTAGCGGATCAGTGCTTTATGGCGGAAATGCCATCGCCGGAACGATTAACCTAAAGCTGAAAGACCCCGTTCTGAGAACCTACGAAGCTGGTGCCGGAACAGCCTTAACAGGTATTGGTCATCAAAATACAGCTTCGGACAACAACCTGCATTTTAACACCTCCCTTGTGTCGGATGATTACAAAAGCGGGCTGTCGGTTTTTGGATTTCACCGAAACCGCAAATCTTTTGATGCCAACAATGACGGATTCACCGAACTGCCAATGATGACCAATACTACCCTTGGAGCCAGATACAATCAAAGGATTGGCTTTAAAGGAAAAATAACCACTGATGTTTTTCATGTGAATGAATACCGGAGGGGCGGAAACAAACTTGATGCGCCCGAACACACCGCTGATATTGCCGAATCGCTCAGGCACAGAATAATTTCGGTTGGAGTGACCTATGAGCTTTTTGTTCGTGGAAACGATATTTTAAGCGTGTACACTTCGGGCCAAACCGTTGACCGGGAATCATATTTCGGCGCAGAGAGGTCATTGAAAGACTATGGCCGCAGCAACGATTTCGCGCACCACAGCGGAATCCAGTATAAGCTTTCCATAGGCCGCAACAGCCTCATTGCAGGCTTCGACCACAACGGGAACCTGCTGAAAGATACACGGCCAGGCTATCCCGACTTCGATAATGCTGCCATTGAGAATGACACTATTAGTTTTATACATTTTACGGAAGATGTAGTTCAGGCAAACCAGCAAACCGCCACCACTGGTACGTTTGTGCAAATCGAGCATTGGATAGGTAAGTTAAAACTATCGGCCGGAGCAAGACTCGACCGTTACAGCATAATAGATAAACAGCCTGGTGGTGATGATTTGTCACAATTTGTGTTCACTCCCCGAATAGCAGCCCTGTTTTACCTGAACGACAACTCGCAGTTGAGGCTTTCCTATGGACAGGGCTACAGGCCTCCGCAGATTTTTAACGAGGACCTGCATGTGGAAGCTTCAGGGTCGCGCAGGGTGATTTACCGCAACGCTTCAGGACTGAAGCAGGAAAAAAGCAACAGTTTTTTGGCATCCTTCGACTTTGGAAAAAAACTGGGAAGAACCAATGTCTCCATACTCACAGAAACCTTTTTTACATTTCTTAACAACCCTTTTGCATACGACATCTCCGCGCAAGATGCTGAGGGGCAGGTGGTGTACACAAGAGTTAACGCTTCAGGAGCCCGTGTTGCAGGCCTGAATATTGAGGTAAATATAACACCTTCAGCAAAGTTAAATCTCAGCGGTGGTTATACTGTGCAACAAAGCCTTTATGATGAAGTCCGCGAATTTGGCGAAAAGAGATTTTTACGCACCCCCGACAACTACGGTTTTGCTGCTGCAGAATGGAAACCCACTAAGAAAATAGGTGTTTCGCTTACTGGCATTTACACCGGAAACATGCTCATTCCATATTACGGCCAACAACTTGACGATCCTGAGGCAGGCGAACTCCGTGTAAGCAATCCCTTTTTTGACGCAGGTTTGAAAGTCACATATAACATCCGAACCAACGGAACTACCATCCAGCTTTTTGCCGGGGTCAAAAACATTTTTGATTCCTATCAGTCTGATTTTGACAAGGGAATTAATCGTGATCCAGGATATATTTATGGCCCTGCAAGCCCAAGAAGCCTGAACTTTGGTTTCAGACTTGGTAATATGTTGCAATAGACAAAAATTTAACTACCCTTGAAAAAAAGAGGACGGATTATGCGTCCATCCTCTTGATGTTCCTCAGAAACAAACTTCCGGATCATTAATTCATCCGTATCCGGCTTGCAGATTTATTCTTTTTTCCGGCTTTCGGCTCTTTCAACCAGATAATTGGCTACCAGCGCAATGCCTCCGAAAAGAAAGATCATCGAAAAATACGACACCTCATCATTCAGCTCGGTCTTGACATCGAGGATGTTGCCAAACAACACACCTACGGCTATCCCAATGAACAACATTCCAAACTTCAGGGTGATGTTGCTGAATTTTTTGCTGTCGGTAACAAAAATGGAGGCATCAACACCTTTTTCCATCATGGTTAGCCTTTCGCGGCGGCGGATAAACAGGTAAAACACACCAAAGATTGTTCCGAAAACAATGCCGGTAATAAAAACAGGGGTAAGTTCGATCATGGCTATATGGATTTAATTTGCCCTTTTGACGCAAATCGCAGCAATCGGTTACACATCAATGCCCTTACCTGGTATTTTTTTGTGTTTATTCTGCATAGACGACGTGTACAACAACTTCGCCAACCATGCCAAGTGTCTTTGAATCAATTTGTTCCATATTGTCCTTCATCGTGTGCCAGTGTTCAAAAAATGAACCGTTGGAGCTTCCGGTGTCGAGGTGGATGATGTTGATCATGGGTATTCCGGCAATCCGGTTTACAGGAAGGTGGTCATCTGTGATGGGGGGGCCGGGTTTGTTGACAAAGTAGTCCCCATAACCCAGATTGAAGGCTGTCCTCCAGGCTTTGTCGAGCACCCACGAGGCATATTGCTGAGAGAAATATTCTCTTGGGAAAACAGCCCCCCTGGCACCAACCATGTCAAGAAGGATCCCAAAACGGGCATGGTAGCCCTTTATGTGGGGGTTGCGTGCCCAGTGCTGAGATCCCAGCGCCCAAAAGTCGTCATCACCTTGTTGCCGCTCATCTGTCGGTGGGCCGTAATCTTCCAGATCGAAAAACACTATGTCAACCCCTAGTTTGTCGTTCAGTGGCTGTAGGCTCAACAGCCGGGCCACTTCGAGTAGTACACCCACCCCGCTGGCACCGTCATTGGCCCCGTCGAAGGGTGTGCGGTGGAAAGTCGGGTCGGGGTCGTGATCAGCATAGGGTCTTGTGTCCCAGTGTGCGGCAAGTAATATTCTTTTAGCAGCCCCGGGATTGAATATGCCAATGATGTTTAAACCATCAGAGGCACTCTTATTGTATAATCTTGTCCTGAAAGGCTGACGGATCACAGTGTCAGCATAATTGGCCATTTTCTCGGATAACCAGTTTGCACAGGCTAAATGGCTTTCGCTGCCCGGAACTCTTGGGCCAAAAGCTACCTGTGCGGCCACAAAGGCATAAGCCGAATCGGCTGAAAAATCCGGCACAACAACCGTTTCCCTGGTTTCTTTTCTGTCGTTCTGTCCGCTGCTGCGGCTCGAAGTGGCCTCACAACCCGCCAGCATAAGCATTGCAACGATAATCAGCCACAGGAAATCCAAACGTCTGTTCATAGGGAACATATTAATCGAATATGCCACAAAAGTACAATTCGGGGGGTTATGAAATCCGTCGCATGGCATATTTACTGTTTTTTAGCTGTTTTTTAATCCTTCTTTGTTCCAAAATTCGTCCAACACTAGTTTTTCCACTTCACCACCTCACCTTGTCCCTCCTGTTGCATCTGCATCGGAACGGCTTTGCGTATTTCATCAATGAGCAATTGTATCAGTCTTCTTTTGATATAGTATCGCGAATAACACACACTTACCTCGCGCACCGGACGGGCATCGGAAAATTGTATCAGATTGTTCTTCTGCTCTGGATTCAGCGAAGCGCAGGCCAACTCCGGAATCAGGGTGAACCCGCCTTCGCGGTCAATCACTCTGATAAGTGTTTCCAGCGAACCTCCCTCAAGCGAGAAAGGTAATTCGTTATGCTCCTGAGGTTTGTACGAACAAAGGTTTACTACCTGATTACGAAAACAATGCCCGTCGCTGAGCAGCCAGATGTCAGGCTGTGCCGCATCAGCAACGCGAACATGTTCCTTTCCCGCAAGCTTGTGCTCTGGATGGGCATACACGAGCATTTCTTCGTAAAAAACATGCTGTTCTACTATGCCCGGATCATTGAATGGCGTCACAAAAACACCTGCATCCAGTTGCCCCTTGTGCAGTTTCTCAGCAATTCTTTCCGTGATGAGCTCCTCAAAATAAAGAATAACACCGGGAAAATCCTTTTTTAGCGTACCTGCAAACAGTGGGAGCAGATAAGGCGCCAAAGTTGGTATTATGCCAACTCTTAGCTCGCCGCTGTAATCTTTCAGGTGGTGCTTCACCAGATCGTTGATCCCTTCAGCACCGGCCAACACCCCGCGCGCACGCTCAAGCACTTCCTGACCAATATCTGTGGGAATAACAGGTTGTTTACTCCGGTCAAATATTTTGATCCCAAGGTCATCTTCCAGTTTTTTTATCTGCATGCTGAGTGTGGGCTGGGTTACGAAACAGTGTTCGGCCGCTTGCGCAAAGTGGCGATGGGTGTCCACTGCAACTATGTATTCAAGCTGAATGAGGGTGATCATGTTTTTTTGACAAATATAGATATTATCTATGATATGTTCAATATTATTGATTTGACAAATGATTACATTAAGACTAATTTTGCCTCATTAATTACATTTTTTACCCCTTTTAAACAAAACGTTATGGATCAAGAAATTATTATGATGCCAAGAATTGGCGACCAAGCCCCTGATTTCAAGGCGATGACCACTCAGGGAATGATGCAGTTTTCAGAGCACATCAAGGGAAGCTGGACAATTCTGTTTTCTCATCCGGCTGACTTTACCCCGGTTTGTACCACTGAGATGACAGGATTTGCCCAGCTCGAGGATGAATTTACCAGCATGAACACCAAATTGGTAGGGCTGAGTATTGACAGTATTCATTCGCATATTGCCTGGGTACACAATGTGAAGGAAAAAATGGGAATCCTGATGAAGTTTCCCATTATTGCAGACATTGACATGAAGGTGTCGAAGCTCTATGGTATGCTGCAACCCGGCGAAAGCGAAACAGCTGCCGTTCGTGCCGTATTTTTCATTGACCCCAAAGGAAAAATCAGGCTGATCATGTATTATCCGCTCAATGTCGGACGCAACATGGACGAAATTATCCGCGCCCTTCAGGCCCTGCAAACCGCCGACAAACATAAGGTGGCCCTGCCGCTTAACTGGAGGCCCGGCGAAAAAGCCATCGTTCCTCCGCCAAAAACAGTTGGTGAAATGGAAGAAAGACTCAAGTCAGACTACGAAATGATTGATTTTTATCTGGCAAAAAAATCATTGTAAAAACCTTACATTTGAAACATGATTGGCGAAGTGCCCTGCTAAACTGATTTCTTCACTTGAGCAGTGCGCCCGCCGGTTATTGTAAACCAAAACAAACTATTAATATCAAAACGAAAGAAATATCATGAAAACAAATGCAATTGGATTAGACGCTGTAAAAGCACAGGAACTGGCCGTGAAATTGAACGGTTTGCTGGCGAATTTCTCTGTTTTTTATATGAACGTCAGGGGATTTCACTGGAACATCAAAGGCGAAAAGTTTTTCGAACTTCACCTCAAATTCGAAGAAATCTATAACGATCTACAGTTGAAGATCGATGAGATTGCCGAGCGCATACTCACCCTTGGCCATGTTCCGCACCATGCCTACAGTAGCTACCACGAAACATCGGTCATCAAGGAGCTGAAAAACGTGTCGGAAGGGCGTCAGGCTGTGCAACACCTGCTCGACGGTTTTAAGGTGCTTATCACCAAAGAACGCGAAATACTCGGGCTGGCCGGCGAAATCGACGATGAAGGAACCAACGCATTGATGAGCGACTACATCCGTGAACAGGAAAAAACGGTGTGGATGCTCTCCTCCTGGCTGGGACACTAATCCTTTAAAACTATTTTTGAGGCCTGCTGCAGAGACCATTTTGCAGCAGGCCTTTTTTTCATAAATGCCTTGATTCAGGCTTGTTTTATTTCGAGTGCCGAACAATCAGTAATTCTGCTATGTTTGTTAGAAAAACCCTCCGATGAAACACACAACACCCAACAGCTTGATTCATGAAACAAGTCCGTATTTGCTGCAGCACGCATACAACCCTGTGCAATGGCAGCCATGGGGCACCCAAGCCCTTGAAGAAGCACGAACCACCAACCGCATGTTGCTCGTGAGTATTGGCTATTCATCCTGCCACTGGTGCCATGTGATGGAACACGAATCCTTTGAGGATGCCGAGGTAGCTGCCCTGATGAATCGCCATTTTGTTTGCATCAAGGTTGACAGGGAAGAACGCCCCGATGTTGATCAGGTTTTTATGGATGCTGTGCACCTGCTTGGGCAGCGAGGCGGATGGCCGCTGAACTGCGTTGCCCTTCCTGATGGCAGGCCGGTTTGGGGAGGAACCTATTTCAGGCGCGACCAATGGATGGGCATACTTATGCAGCTTGCCGATCTGTACGAAAAGCAATCACCTGAACTGTTTGAACAGGCTGAGCAGCTTAGTCAGGCACTGATAAACAACAGATTTGTGAACAATGACACATTCAAAAATGTCCTGTCCGATGCACTTCCGGTGAAGATGGCTGAGTCAATCGCTGCCCGCCTCGATCCCGTTCATGGCGGCAGCAGGGGCGCACCCAAGTTCCCCATGCCCGACAACCTTCTGTTTTTGTTATTGATAGCACACAAGGAAGGCAACAATGAAATGATGCAAAACGTGCGTCACTCCCTGCTGCAGATGGCCTCGGGCGGGATATACGACCAGTTGGCCGGCGGTTTTTCGCGTTATTCTGTGGACGAACGCTGGCATGTGCCGCACTTCGAAAAAATGCTGTATGACAATGCACAGCTGATCAACTTGTATGCAACGGCATATCCGCTGATGAAAGAAGCCCGTTTTGAGGAAGTGTGCCGCGAAACAATCACTTTTTTAATCGCTGACATGCTTGGACCTGAAGGAGGTTTTTATGCCGCACTGGATGCCGACAGCGAAGGTGTTGAAGGTAAGTTTTATGTCTGGCGCAGCGATGAGTTTAAGGAATTGCTCGGAAACGAAGCCGGAATTATCGGAACGTTTTTTGGCATGGATTCAGAAGCGCTTTGGGAACATGATCTTAATGTGCTGGTGCGCCGCCGCAGCATAGCGGATTTTTGTCACCGCAACGGCTTAAACAAAGCGCAGTTCGGTCAAACCCTGCAACAAGCGCGGTCAACACTGCTGTCCGCACGTGCCAAACGAATTCCCCCGGCACTCGATGACAAAAGATTGGCCTCGTGGAATGCGTTGATGATAAGTGCTTTGTGTCGGGCTTATGCCGTTTTTGGCGAGGAAGCCTGGTTGAGGCAGGCCAAATCTACCGCTGGTTTCGTGATGACAATCATGAAGGACAACGATGGAAACCTGATTCGCTCCTGGAAAAACGGTTCGGGCAGCATCCCTGCTTTTCTGGATGACTATGCCCTGCTGGCCAACGCCCTCATCAGTCTGTTTGAGGTGAGCGGCGACGAAAGCATGCTGCACCATGCCCGCAATCTGGTCACAACAGCAATGCAGCGTTTTGGCACAGACGGTCAACACATATTCAATTATGCGCCTACCGGACAGCAGGAGCTGATTGCCAATCCCGTGGAGGTATACGACAATGTGGTTCCTTCCTCCAATGCTTCAATGTGTATGGCATTGATCAGGCTGGGCATGTTGTTTCACGACTCGGTTATGACTGACAGGGCAGAGAAGATGCTCGCACATGTGGCTGGCCTTATGGAAAGTTATCCCGGGGGCTTTTCGCACTGGGCACAGGCGTTAATGCTTCTGCGCACGCAGGGCCTTATGGTGATCCGCGGTGAAGGTGCGCTACAGGCACTCAAAGATGCACTTCCCTTAGTGCCTCCATTTCTCATGATTGCTGCCACCGAAGGTCTCACCACCATACCCGCACTGAGTAACAAGGGCACAGGATCAAAGCTCCAATTCTGGTACTGCGACACGCAGGGCTGCAGACTGCCCAAAACCGGATTTGCGGAAAGCATGGAAGATGCAGGGCTATGAGGGGGTGATTTAACCAGAGATGGACACTGAGTATTCATGGTTTTTGCGGTTAGGTGATACACATAATCTGTCTTTTCTCACCTAAATTTATCGTTCCAATATTTTAAGTGGGTAATCACAAAGTTTTTCAATGGAATATGTGTTGCTCATCCAGTAATTTGAAGCCGGCAAAAAACAGCCTCAGTCATCCGAAATCTCGCTCAGTTTCTGGCGGTAGGTCGAGAACACGTTGGCACGTGAGATATATCCGAGGTAGATGCCGTTTTTCAGCACGGGGATATTGTATTTGCCTGATTCCTGAAACTTAACGGCAACGGTTTCCATCGAATCTTCGGGATCAATGATAAAGGTGGGGCTCACCATCAGGTTTTCAACCGAAGTGCTGTATAATTCAGTATCAAACATAATTGTGCGGATGTCGTCCATGAGAATATGACCCAAAAATTGGTTCTCGGTATCAACAACCGGGAAAATATTCCGCTTTGATTGCGCAATCACATGTATCAGGCTGCCCATAGTATAGTCGGGCGGTATGATGCTGAAATCCGTTTCAATCAGTTTGTTCACCTTCATCAGGTTAAGTACGGTACGGTCCTTGTTGTGTGTGAGCAACTCGCCGCGACGAGCAAGCTGATAGGTGTAAACCGAATTCTGCTGAAACAGTTTGATGGTCGCAAACGAAATAGTTGCCACAATCATGAGCGGAACAAACAATTCATAACCCTGTGTGATTTCTGCGATCAGAAAAATCCCGGTTAGCGGGGCATGCAGTATGCCCGAGATCATGCCGGCCATACCCACCATGGCAAATTTGCTGGGATTGAGCTGTCCCAGTTCGAAGTAGTTGGTTGTCACAGCAAAAAACAAGCCTGTAAACGCCCCCATAAAAAGTGCTGGTGCAAAAATGCCGCCCACACCACCTGCCCCGAAAGTTACAGATGCAGCCACAGCTTTCAGCAGGATAACTGCCAGAAACATCAGGAAGACCACCCAGCCAACATCTTTGTAACTATAGAAAATGCTGTTGTTGAATAAGTCGCTGAAATCTCCCTGCAAACTGTTGTTTATTACCTGATAACCCTCACCATACAAGGCCGGAAACAGGAAAATGAGCAGGCCGAGCAGCACACTGCCCACCACAAAACGCAGCCTCCAGTCTTTAAGCTTTTCAAACAGTTGTTCGGTTGCAATGAATATTCTTGTGAAGTACACTGAAAGCAAGCCGGCCAATATCCCAAGAACAATGTAATAAGGTGTATTGGAAAGGATAAACGGGTCGTGCACAAACACGGGATACATAACAGCTTTACCCAGCACAAAATAGGAGGTAATTACGGCTGTTGATGACGCAATGAGCAGGGGCACAATTGAAGCCATCGTGAGGTCAATCATGATTACCTCAATGGCGAACACAATACCTGCAATCGGCGATTGAAAAATGGCAGCCATGGCAGCAGCACTGGCCAGACTGATCATCAGCGTAATTTGTTTAAAATTCAGCCTGAGAACCTGTCCGAGGTTCGAGCCTATAGCTGCACCGGTTGAAACAGTTGGGCCTTCGAGCCCTACCGACCCGCCAAAACCCACGGTGAAGGCGCTGGTTATGATGGCGCTGAATGTGTTGTGCGGCTTAATGATGCCGTTTTTTCTCGAAATGGCATGCAGTACTCCAGGAATCCCATGACCCGGCTCGCGTCTGATAACAAACCGCAAAAAAATTACTGCTAATAGTATGCCGATGGCCGGATAAACAATATACAGGACATTGGCATAATCTCCGGAGAAACTGCTTGTCAGTAATTCTTCGATGTAATGAGCCGATTTTTTGATCACAATAGCTGATAGCCCGGCAATGATACCCACAACAACACTCAGTATCATGATGTACTGTTTGTCATTTAGATTGTTGGTCCGCCACCGGATAAAACGTTTAAGCCGTTTTTGCATCCAGGAGGGAGCGTTCAGGGAGGTTTCGGGCTTCGTCATTGTGCTTGCGAAAGTATGATTTTTGTCCGTGATTAAAAAACCCTGTGTCTGTTTGTTTATTTTAGCAAAAAAAATACCCTTCAATGCGTATCATAACTTACAACGTAAATGGAATCAGGGCTGCCCTGAATAAAAACCTTGCCGGATGGATCACGGCTGCTGCACCGGATATTCTGTGCCTGCAAGAGATTAAGGCCGACACAGACCAGATTCCTCTTGAAGTATTTGAGAAACTCGGTTACCATCATTTCTGGTTTCCAGCACAGAAAAAAGGCTACAGCGGTGTTGCCATCCTCAGCAGACCTAAACCTGATGATGTGGAAGCCGGCATGGGCATCGAGGCCTACGACAACGAAGGAAGGTTTATCAGGGCCGACTTCGGCGACCTTTCGGTGGTAAGTGTGTATCATCCCTCGGGCAGCAGCGGCGACGAAAGACAAGCATTCAAAATGCAGTGGCTCGCTGATTTTCAGAGCTATGTTACTGAATTGCGACAGAAAAGACCGAAACTGGTACTTTCGGGCGACTACAACATCTGTCACCGACCCATTGATATCCATGACCCGATACGGAACGCCACAGTGTCAGGCTTCCTTCCCGAAGAACGTGAATGGATGGAGCAATTTCTGGCACAGGGCTACACCGACACCTTCCGCCATCTGAACAAAGACCCGCACCACTATACCTGGTGGAGCTACAGGGCCAACGCAAGGCGCAACAACAAAGGCTGGCGTATTGACTACAACATGACCACAGAAAACCTCAGCAACGAAATCGCAAAAGCCCGTATCCTGCCCGAAGCTGTTCATTCGGACCATTGCCCTGTATTGTTGGAACTTAATGGGTATTAGAGACATTTTTTAGTAAAGTTGCAACATTGGTTTTAGTTTGCAACAAATATGCCTTATATTTGTCAGGCTTTAAAGATGCATAAGACCGCAGGTCCCTGGAAAACAGGTCATGAATCATCCTGCGGAACTCTGCGCCCCTGAAAGCAGAAAAAGCAACAACAACCTTTTATGTCCCTGAAATCAGACTTGTCTCAGGCCTGTAGAAATTTCTGTGAACAGTTGCCGTTACCGTGTTTTATTGCGGACGGCGCAGGAACAATATTGTATTGGAACAAATCAGGGCAAAGGCAATTCGGGCTTGCATCAGATGATTTGTTGGGACTATCGCTTTTTAACAACAATTACCTGAATACCACCAATGGATTTCTGCCTGATCTTTTGACGGAAATTCTGAACCAAGGACGCGAAACACAGTTCGGCCTAATCATCCAATCGCCTCATGGCCATTCTTATGAAGCTGTATGTACGGTGTCTTTATTCAAGGATGAAGGAAAAGTGACAACATTGATGATCGGCATGATATATCCAGCCGGCACAACGCATAACACTGACCACCAGACACACACTAATCAATTGCCTTTTTATCAGGAGCCCGAACGAAACAGGTTCATTGATGCTCGGAATGTCCCTGCTGAAGAAATGGACAGGAATGGGGTGGGAATAAAACACAATGATTTTTTCTATCAGGAAATCTTCAACCAGGCAGGTGTTGGAATTGCATTGGTTACTTCTTCTGGAGAAATCAGATACGCCAATCCCGGACTTGGTCGGATGCTCGGGTATGCTTCGGAAGAATTATTGGGACCGGTTATCAGCAACATTACCCATCCAGATGACCTTATGGCTGATTCTTCCTTGTTTAAGGAATTAACAGCAGGGCTAAGGGATTACTATCAGCTTGATAAACGATACATAAAAAAGGACGGGACCATCATCTGGGGAAGGCTTACCATTTCAAGATTTGCTCAAAAACACGAAGAGACAGAATCTTTTATTGCCATTGTTTCTGATATTTCTGAAACCATGGGCATGCACGAGCTTGTCAGAAACAGCGAAGCACAGTTCAGGCTGCTGCTTGACGAATTGCCCGATCTCGTGCTGATCCATCGTCAGGGCAAAATACTCTATGTGAATCAGGCCACACGAAGTGCAATTAAACTGCCTGTAGATCAGGTGCTGGGCAGAAATGTGCTGGAATTTGTGCACCAGGATTATCGCCAGTTGGTGATGGGGCATATTGCCAACCAGCAAAAAGGAATCAAGGCAGGAGATTACGAAATAAAAGTTGTCGTTGGAAACAATGAAACCAGAGATGCCATCGTGCGCACCAACATGATTGTTTACGACAGCAATCCGGCGATTCTGACAATTCTGATTGACATAACCGAACGAAAAGCAGCAGAAAAACGTCTGTCCGAAAGTGAAAACAAATTTCGTAATCTGGCCGAATCCAGCCCATTTCCCATTATGATCTATCAGGATGATTATTGGGTGTATACCAATAAGGCTGGTGAACTTGTCGCAGGCTACAGCAAAGACGAGCTTATCGGAAAACCTTATTGGGAAATTGTTGCCCCCGAATACCGCGAAATGATTCACCAAAGGGGAACGCTCAGGCAACTTGGCGAAGATGTTCCAACATCATATGAGTTCAGGATCATCCACAAATCCGGGCGCCCGGTGTGGGTGATGCTCACCGGCAACCGGATCACTTACAATGGACGCCCCGCAGGTTTAATTTCAATTGCTGACATCACCGAAAGGCATATGCTTCAACAGGAGCTGGAATTTAGGTCGCGTTTGCAACAGCTTGTTACTCAGCTCGGCAGCAAGTTCATCAACCTTCGTGCCGACGAAGTTAATGATGCCATTCAGGAAGCGATGTCGCAAATAGGCGATTTTACAGGAGTTGACAGGATTTACTTGTTCGAGTACTGCTGGAATGATAACATCATGATAAATACTCATGAATGGTGCGGAAAGGGTATAAGTCCTGAAATCGAAAACCTGAAGGCAGTCCCAAATGAAATGTTTCCTGATTGGGTTGCTGCGCATAAGAAAGGCGAAACCATTATTGTGCCGGATGTGTCGGCACTCGATACAAGCAACAACCTAAGAGCGATCCTCGAACCGCAAGGCATACAGTCGCTCATTACCATACCTATGATGCATGGGGAGCATTGCCTTGGATACATTGGTTTTGATTCGGTTATACGTCTCAGGAGTTGGAATGAAGAAGAAATAAGTGTGCTCAGGTTGTTTGCCGAATTGTTGACAAATCTGAAGGTTAAATCAGAGATTGAGGAAAAACTTCGGCATAGTGAGGTAGTTAATGAGTTTATTGCCTCAAATATAAGCGATGCCGTTATTATGACAGATGACAAGGGCTTATGCATTTTTGTCTCTCCTTCGCACAGAAGGATTACCGGACGGGGTAATGAAGTAATTGGCAGAAGTATATTTGAATTTGTGCATCCCGACGACCTTGAAAGGGTTAAGAAATTTGTCAGAATGGGCAAAGAAACCGGGCTGGATTATCAGGTAGAATACAGGTATAGCAAACCTGAAGGAGAATATATCTGGCTCGAATCAGTCGGAAAAGCCTATTACCGCAGTGAAAACGAACTCGTGGGCCTAATCACCACACGTGATATCAGCCAACGAAAATCAACTGAACTGGAGTTGATCAAACTTTCAAGAGCCATGGAACAAAGCCCTGCTTCGATTGTCATAACCGACCTTCAGGGTATCATCGAATATGTTAACCCAACTTTTACTGAGCGCACCGGATACAGCCTTGATGAAGTCAGGGGGAAAACATCTGCAATACTGAAGTCGGGCCATACAACCAGCGATCAATACAAGGATCTGTGGGAAACCATCACCTCGGGAAGAACCTGGCGGGGTGAGTTCAGAAACCGAAAAAAGAATGGGGAGTTTTTGTGGGAATCGGCATCCATATCAACGATATATGATTCCGACGGTAAGCCCATTTACTATCTTGCAATTAAAGAAGACCAGTCGAAACTCAGGCAGATGAACCTCGAACTCATTCATGCCAAGGAAAGGGCTGAAGATAGCGACAGGCTGAAAACTACTTTTATAAATAATATATCACATGAAGTACGCACACCCCTCAATGGTGTTCTAGGGTTCTCAAGCCTGCTGATTGATCCCTCAGTGCCTCAGGAGGACAAACTTAGCTATCTCGACCACCTTGAAAAAAGCAGTAACCGGCTGCTCAGGACCATCGAGAATATTTTGGAAGCATCAATGATATTGTCAGGAAACAGAATAGTTAACAAAGCCTTTTTCAGTTTATTCGACTGCATGAAACACCTGCATGAGCAATTTGTTACTGAATGCAGCAACGCGGATGTCATGCTTTTGCTGGAAGCCGAACCCGACGATAATCCCTTCATGTCTGACCAGCTTATCATTTCCAAAATTATGACTGAATTGCTTTCCAATGCGGTAAAATTTACCCATTCAGGCCATATCCGATTTGGTTACAGGGCTGAGGAAGAAAGTGTTATGTTTTTTGTTTCCGACACCGGAATCGGAATCCCGACGCATATGCAGGATACCATATTCAGAACCTTTCGTCAGGTTGACGATTCCAGCAGGAGGTTTTATGAAGGCATGGGTTTAGGCTTGTCAATAGTCCGCAGCCTGACAGAACTGCTCGAGAGCAATATTCAATTGGTTTCAGAGCCCGGGCAGGGCTCAACCTTTTCCTTTGAACTCAAAAGGGTCAAAAATCCTGATGCCCGTTTGTCTGATGATGATGCTGATACACGGTTGAAACCCTCATCAAGAATCCTTATTGTTGAGGATGAAGAGCTTAACTATCAATATCTGAACAAAATTCTGAAAACGCTGTCGCTGAAAAATACGGTTCGGGCAACAGATGGCTTGCAGGCTGTAGAAATGAGCAAAAATGATCATGAAATTGCGCTGGTGCTTATGGATATCAAACTTCCGGGCATGAACGGTTACGAAGCAACCGAACACATCCGGAAGATTAAACCCAACCTGCCCGTTATTGCCATCACAGCTTACGCAATGGACGATGACAGACGACATGCCATTTCGGCCGGATGCAACGACTACATAAGCAAGCCCTATAACAAAGATGACCTCGCCCCGTTACTGAAAAAATATTTTGTTATCGGATAAAATCGGACTTCGGGTATTTTTAATTACACCTTGAAATCAGGCGGTTCTCTTGCCCAAACCAAGAATCCATCCCATGATGCCCCCTGATATGCCTCCCATAAACGATATGATCAAAATATCAACCAAAAGTCCGGAAGGTTCGTAAAGGTTCATGGTGGAATAAAACATCAGGTCAATGGAAAGGGCAAAGAAAAATGTTATGAAAAGCCCGGTAAAAAATCCTTTAGCAAAAGTTTTGTGCCTGGCCCAATGGTCGAGTATAAATGCCAGCAAAAAAGACATAACAAGATTGCTCAGAAACATCAGGGGGAGGTTTGGCATTTCTTTGGTCAGTCCTTCATAGTAAATAGAGTTGGTCATGAAGAAATCCATAAACAGAATCCCATATAACAACCAGCCAAGAAGAAAATAAACAATTCCGCCCGCTAGGGTTGCGTAAATAAGTTTTGCATGTATCATGGTAAAAGTTTTGGTGAATTTTGCGAAAAGTACATCAAATCAGGTGTGCTTGTCAAGTTATTGTAGGTTATTCTTCTTCTTTCATATGAATCTTTATGCTGAAAAATAAACACTAATTTGCCCTAAATATCACGAAAGCAACACTATAACTATTAAATTTTATTTGCCCCTAAACGGTCGGCAATTGAAAAAAGTTAGTTAAAAACATCTTATGGTTGGCTTTCCCATTATGAAAGTTTTTGGGTATCGTGAAAGAAAGTGTAACTCCTAAAAATTACCTGAATAAGAAACTTAAGGGTTTTGTATTTGGGAACTTTTTTCCCTTCGGGCTCAATCAGACACATCTTGGGCATGCGAAAAACACAACCAAAAAACCACTACATTTGCCACCAACTAGCGACTGCACCGGGCCATGATCGAAATGCTCCAACACGAATTCCAAAGGCCATTTGGTAACCATGTTTTGGTATTTTCGATCATTCTTGCAATCATTCTTATTTCGCCTGTTTTATTGAAAAGGCTGAGGATTCCGGGCATCATCGGACTGATACTTTCTGGCTTACTGGTCGGCCCCCATGGACTTAACCTGATCGAAAAAAACGCCGCCATAGATCTCTTTTCCACCATTGGCCTGCTGTATATTATGTTTATTGCCGGTCTTGAACTCGACATCAATGAATTTAGGAAAAACAGAAACAAAAGCCTTGTGTTTGGCAGTCTTACTTTTCTGCTTCCGCTCATCGTAGGATTTCCGGTATGTTATTACTTGCTTGGTTTTGATTTCTGGGCCAGCCTGCTTACCTCCAGCATGTTCAGCACCCATACCCTGGTTGCCTATCCCATTGTCAGCAGACTTGGTGTCTCAAAAAACAGGGCGGTTGCTATTACCGTTGGTGGCACCATTCTCACCGATACGGCGGTACTGTTGTTGCTGGCAATAATCTTGTCAAGCAGCAAGGGTAGCATCGGGCCCGCATTCTGGATTCAGCTTATAGCTGCGCTGGCTGTTTTTACCGTGATTATGTTTTATGTGATACCTCGTATTGCGGCCTGGTTTTTCAAAAAGCTGGAAAGTGAAAGACATTCGCACTACATTTTTGTATTGCTGGTTGTGTTTATTGCAGCTTTTCTTGCCGAAATGGCTGGTGTTGAGCCTATTATTGGTGCCTTTGTTTCGGGTCTTGTGCTCAACAGGCTAATACCGCACACATCGGTGCTCATGAACCGGATTGAGTTCATCGGCAATGCCCTGTTTATCCCCTTTTTCCTGATCAGCGTTGGTATGCTGGTTGATCTGGGCGTGCTGCTCAATGGTCCTGCCGCACTTGTTATTGCAGCAGTGCTTACGGCGGTAGCGCTTCTTGGTAAATGGCTTGCGGCTTTGACAACAAAAATCATCTACAATTTTTCGAGTGAAGAAGGTAATCTGATTTTTGGCCTGAGCAGCAGCCATGCAGCGGCAACACTGGCCGTTATACTTGTTGGATTTCGTGAGGGGTTGCTTGACGAGAACATCCTCAACGGAACCATTATCCTGATTCTGGTAACCTGTGTGGTGGCTTCATTTGTCACCGAACGAAGCGGAAAAGCACTAGTCAGGACAAAAGACACCGATATTGTAGTAAATAAGGTTGATAATGCCTATCCCAGACAGATTCTTCTGCCATTGGCTAATCTGCAAAATTTCAATAAATTGCTGGAGTTCGGCTCGCTGATCCGCGACAAGATTGGCGCCGATACAATTTCGGTGCTTTCAGTTGTTCCCAACAACGAAGAAGCAGAGCTTAACCTGCAAAAAGCGAGGAATACTCTGCGCAACCTGGCCAATGAGGCTCTTACATATGAGCAGAATGTAAATCTCATTGCAACAATTGACCACAATGTACCTGTTGGCATCGCCCGCACGGCAAGGGAAACAGGTGCAGATCTTATTGTTATGGGCTGGCCCCAGCGTCAGGGCATCATCAGCAAACTGATCGGCGACGGCCTCGATTCGATTGTTCAACACACACACAAAACAACAGCTTTTTGCCATTTTGTTCTCCCGCTGTCCAACCACAAACAAATCAAAGTATTAATACCACCTCTTGCTGAACTTGAGATTGGTTTTTTACAATGGTTTACTGTCACTGGAAGGCTTGGGGTTGAATTAAGCACCCCAATAACTTTTTATTGCGATGAATTAACTGGACAGGCTCTGAGACAATGTTATCAAAAAACAGGCAGTTCGGCCAAGGTATCCTATGAAACCCTCGAGGTTTGGGACTCATTCATCAAAAGCAACAACAGGTTTGCGACAACTGATTTACTCTTGGTCATCGGCTCACGGCGCGGCGCAGCTTCATACCATAGTATGCTCGACAACCTGCCCGAGCGGATTGAACGAGTATGTGAGAACAACAGCCGTATTGTACTATTTCCAGAGCAGCAAAGAGTGGATTATGTTAATGAGCGGTATAAAGATGTGGATGGCGAGCCATTGGCCAGAGGAATCGAAACCATGAACAGGATTGGTAAAGGAGTCAGCAGCTTTTTCAAAAAAACGGAATAGTGTTTTTTACAAACCTAATAAACCATAAAGTATGACACGACATGTAATGTTAATCCTGATCGGATCAAGAAAAGAAGCGGCAGAGAAAGTTCAAAAGATACTTACCGGATGGGGCTGTTTCATCAAAACAAGGCTTGGCTTGCACGACGATGTGCTCGAAAACTGTACCGAATCAGGGCTTATTTTTCTTGAACTGACAGGGGATCCGGAACATATGAAAGAAATTGAGCACAAGCTTAATCTGGTTAAATCAGTAGATGCTAAGCTGATCAGTCTAAATACTGATTCCTGATCTTTGAAAGCAGCACAGTTTTTTTATTTGTTCTTGAACCGTAAGCCGTTTTTTACACACAAAAACAGGTGTAATTGAACCGTTTCCTCGACATACGTTCGTATTTTCAGGGTATGGGATTTGCTTTTCGTGCCTTGGAAAGCCGGAATTTCAGATTGTTTTTCATCAGCGGAATGGTTTCGCTGATGGGAACCTGGATACAGAATGTGGCTATTGGATGGCTGGTTTACAGGCTTACCGATTCGGCATTTTACCTGGGTCTTGTCGGGTTTGCCGGTCAGATTCCGGCTTTATTTCTTTCGCCTATAGCAGGGGTGTATGCCGACAGGCTAAACCGCCGAAGGGTGCTGGTCATCACACAGACGGTTCCGCTGATTCTGGCATTTTTACTGGCATACTTAGTGTTTTCAGAACAGATACATATCGGATTGCTCATGGCAATCGTTGTGGTCAACGGTATTGCGCTTTCATTTGACACCCCTTTCAGGCACGCTTTTATTCCCGATATGATCAGCGACCGCAAATACCTTTCCAATGCTGTCGCCCTCAACTCAACACTGGTAAACACTGCCAGATTTCTCGGGCCTACAATTGGCGGTTTCCTGATTGCATGGGCAGGGGAGGGAGTCTGTTTTCTGATCAACGGGATTAGTTTCATAGGAGTAATTGCAGCCCTGCTTTCGATGAGGGTGAACCATGTAAAACACAAAGGCCCCAGAGGAACCATTTTTCAGCAACTTCGCGAAGGAGTCCTGTATGCGTATTCTTTCCGTCCTGTTCGTTACATGATCCTGCTGGTGATTACCACCAGTGTTTTTGGCCTTCCTTTTCAGGCTTTTCTTCCTGTTTTTGCCCGTGATGTTCTGCAGGGAAATTCACAGATGCTTGGTCTGCTGACAGGTTCCATTGGCGCAGGCGCGCTCACCGGTGCTTTTTATCTGGCCACGCGGCGAACCGTTAACGGCCTGCCTCAACTCATCAGGGCAACTTCAATTTTGTTTGCTGTCGGGCTTATTGCTTTCTCATTTTCTGAAATCGCCTGGCTGTCGTTACTGTTGCTTTATTTTACTGGTTTCGGAATGATCGTCCAGTTTGCTGCCACCAATACCATGCTGCAAACAGTGGTGTCGGAAGACAAACGTGGCAGGGTGATGTCGTTCTACAGTATGTCTTTCATGGGGTTCACACCTCTCGGAAGTTTGCTGCTGGGCATTGTAGCCGGCCCATTGAGTGTACCATTGACCATCGTTTTTGCAGCAGTTCTTTGTCTTGGCTCAGCAATCCTCTTTTCGCGAAAAACAAATTATATCAGAAAAGAACTTGGCCTTTTCTGAAAGAAAAAATGTACCTGTTCGATTTCGGAACCGCAATAAATTGAACAATCAGCAAACTGTGGCAAGACATTCAGAACCATTCTGACTTATCTTTGTTTCAACATTATGACAAGCATAGAAAAAAATGTATTTGGCGAACCCCTGAAGCCATGCAGCATCAGGCCGATGACAGGCTTCTACCGTGATGGAGGTTGCCGTAGCGAAGCCGATGACAAGGGGATGCATACGGTTTGTGCTGTGATGACCTCTGGATTTTTGGAGTATTCCCGTGCACAGGGAAATGACCTTTCAACTCCGCGACCTGAGTTTGCCTTTCCTGGTTTGAAGCCCGGTGACCATTGGTGCCTGTGCGCCCTGAGATGGCTGCAGGCCTTCATGGATGGCTGTCCGCCCCTTGTGGTCCTCGAATCTACCCACGAACGCACCCTTGAGCTAATCAGCCTGAACAATTTGGTAACTTATGCATGGAAAAACGATTTTAATAAACAAGCGGATATTTCATGAAACAGAATGACGCCATCATCATTGGAGCCGGCATAGCTGGTTTAGCTGCATCAGTTCGGCTCAGGCTCAAAGGATATGATGTGCTTGTTATCGAAGCCAATGGTTATCCGGGTGGAAAACTTACTGTTTTTGAACAGAATGGCTACCGTTTCGATGCCGGGCCATCCCTTTTTACCATGCCCCATTATGTTGATGAACTGTTTCAACTGGCCGGTTTCGAGCCGGGAAACATGTTTTCTTACCTAAGAAAAGATGAGTCGTGCAGATATTTCTGGGATGACGGAACAAAACTGATAGCACATGCCGACAGTCATGCATTTGCCACTGAAGCAGCTGCAGTACTGGGTGTTGATGATACCATTATCCTGAACAGGCTGTTGCAGAGCAAACAAAAGTATGAACTGGCAGGATATACCTTTATGGAGAAACCCCTGCATAAAGTTTCAACCTGGTTGAACCCCGGCGTGTTTAAAGCACTGATGCAGATAAATAAATTGGGAGTTTTTAAATCAATGCATCAGGAGAACCAAGAATCCTTGAATCATCCCAAACTGACTCAACTGTTTGATCGCTATGCAACATACAATGGGTCAGACCCTTATCGCGCACCTGCCGTGCTCAATATGATTCCTCATCTGGAACACGGAATTGGCACCTTTTTGCCCAAACACGGAATGCATCAGATCACAGAGAGTATCTACCAGTTGGCATGCAGGCTTGGTGTGTCGTTTTCGTTTAATGAAAAAGTAATGAAGATAAGAACCACAGGAAACCGGATTACCGGGGTTGAAACATCTTCCAGAACTTTGGATTCCAGGGTCGTAGTTTCCAATATGGATGTGACGCTAACTTATAGGAAGCTGCTGACCGAAAACAAGGCTCCTGAACGAATTCTTAGGCAGGAACGCTCAAGTTCAGCTTTGATTTTTTATTGGGGAATCCGCAGGCAGTTTCCTGAACTGGGTTTGCACAACATCTTTTTCAGCAACGATTACAGGCAGGAGTTTGAAGATATTTTTGCCGGAAAAGTACCATCAAAAGATCCGACGATATATGTTAACATAACCTCAAAAGACATACCGGCTGATGCCCCTGAAGGATCCGAAAACTGGTTTGTCATGGTAAATGTACCAACGCACACCGGCCAGGACTGGGAGGCCCTCATACCAGCCTACAAAAAGGCTGTTCTTGAAAAACTCGGCAAAGTGCTTAACAAGCAAATAGAGCAACTGATCGAAACAGAAAAGGTGCTGACCCCTACTGGTATCGAAGCCGCGACTTCATCACTTGGCGGTTCATTATACGGCACCAGTTCCAACAGCAGGTATGCAGCATTTCTTCGCCATGCCAATGAAAGCAGTAAAATCAGAGGATTGTATTTTTGCGGAGGAAGTGTGCATCCCGGCGGAGGTATACCTTTATGCCTGCTTTCGGCAAAAATAGTTTCGGATTTAATCAAATGAAGTTATGAACTGGATGAAAGATAAATACAGGAGAAGCCTTTTATTATTGGTAATTGTTTATCTCGTTGGCACTGTTACGGTGCTGGCTGGATATACCGATCAGCTGATGAAACTTACATCCTACAACCTGCTCTTTGTTGCCTTTCTGTTCTTGTATCATGCCACAAATGTCAACAGGATGTATGCCATCTGCTTTCTGGTTATTGGTATAAGCGGGTATTTGGCTGAACTTTTGGGTGTTTTCACAGGATTTGTTTTTGGCTCTTATGCTTACGGTGCAGGGCTCGGAATCAAGCTGGCCGATGTGCCGCTCATGATCGGGGTCAACTGGGCATTACTGATTTTTGCTACGGGCGCGCTCGTACATAGGATCAATATGGCCCTTTGGATTAAAGCTGCGCTGGGAGCAACGTTGATGGTGGGATATGATTTGCTCCTCGAGCCGGTAGCCATGCGTTTCGATTTCTGGTCATGGGAAGGCAATCAGGTTCCATTGCAAAACTATATAGCGTGGTGGGTCATCTCTTTTGTGATGCATCTTGGAGTTCTTTCCAGAGTCAAAAACCTTCAGAATAAACTTGCTCTTCCGGTTATCATTATTCAGGCACTTTTTTTCGTGCTCCTGATCCTTACCGAAAACCTATCAGTGTTTTAAACCAGCTCAATCATGAACTACCTGTATCTGTCACTGAACATTTTAACTATTTTTTTCCCATTAATCCTTAGTTTCGACCGCAAGGTGGCTTTTTACCGCGAATGGAAATATCTTTTTCCGGCAATCCTGATCATGGGGGTCTTTTTTATTGGAAAGGATGTTGTGTTCACTGCCTACGACATCTGGGCATTCAATGATGATTACCTGATTGGCCAGCGCCTGCTTGGTTTGCCCATAGAGGAATGGATGTTTTTTGTGGTTGTTCCTTACGCCTGTGTATTTATCTATGCCTGCCTGATTGCATACCTGAAAACAGATCCCTTGAAGCACCTCCACAGGCCTTTCCTGCTCGTTGTCAGTGGAGTATTGATAGTTGTTTCGGTGATTTATTACGACAGAATGTACACTTCAATAGTTTTTTTTATTACTGCAATCTTGCTCATTATAAACGTGCTTACCCGTCAACCCTGGCTAAGCATGTTCCTGCTGTCCTATTTTGTTGCGTGGATTCCATTTTTGCTTATCAATGGCATACTGACAGGCAGTTTTATCGAAAACCAGGTAGTCAGCTATAATCCGGCACACAACCTCAACTTTCGGATATTTACCATACCTATCGAAGATTCGGTCTATAACCTGCTGATGCTTATGATGACGGTTCAGTTGATGGAATGGTTCAAAAAAAGGGCAAAAGCTAACTGAAACATTCTTTTAACAGTAACCCTGTTCCCCGGGTCTTTCAGACGGTCATGTCTTGCCCACTTCATATTTCACAGGCAGAAACAATACTATCTTTGTTTTATGAAACAGGTTTATGCCGGTATTGTCCTTGCAGGAGGCAGCTCATCGCGAATGGGTCAAGATAAAGCCTGGTTGCTTTATCAGGGCAAGCCTTTCATTCAACATGCCATAGATGCCCTGACTCCGCATTGCAGCCAACTTTTTATCAGCTCCAAAGATGCATCATATGGATCATTGGGCGTGAAACAAATTCCCGACCTTTTGCCAGGCCTGGGACCGGCGGGTGCCTTACTAAGCTGTTTATCCGCTGTTGAAAATGATTTGTTGATGGTTGTGCCCTGTGATTTACCTTTGGTAACCCACTCAGTATTAAATCATTTAGTTGCTGATTCAAATGAATTTGATGCTGTTGTGGCAAAAGTAAATGGACGGCTGATACCGGTTTGTGGGGTGTACCACAGGTCAGCTCTTGAAGTTCTGTCTGAAGAAGTTGGAGCTGGCAGGCTCAAATTGCAGGGAATATTAGAAGGACTTAAAGTACAAGTTGTTGATTTCGATGCCTTGGGTCTGAAAAATAGGTTTTTCAACGTTAACAGCTTCGGGGATTATCAGTTATTGCAAGGATTTAGCCAGTGACAATCTTATTCAGTCAGCTACCCCTGTTCCATATATGGGCTAAGGTGGCAGTAGTCAGCAAATTATGGGCAGCTTTTAAACTTATTTCAGGTTGAATACTTCACAACCTGCGGATTCACTTGTCAGGAATGGTTCTTTCCTCTTGTTAGCAGCAGAACTCCAGGATTATTGCTTGTTACATTGTTGAATGAATTTTGTCAACTTTGAGGTGTACAATACTATGGCAAAGCCTTGTTTATATGGTTGTTAAAGTGGATGATGAACAAAATAAATCTTAAAAGGCCCCTTAATTATGTCCGAACTGCAATTAACCTGAATTTCTTACACGGACAAGTACACGAACCGATTGCAACAATTAATCTCATTATTGCCCGGGATAAACTCATCAGGTCCTGGTTTGGTCATAAGGCTCTTTAAAAGATGATGCTAATGTTCAAACATGACCTGGCTGCAACGGTGACACAATTTTTAAAAATGAAGTAGTGTCAATGAGATGAAAAGGTGCCGGACAGGCAGATAATTTGCCTACATTGTTATTAATTACACATAAGTGTTAAGTATCGGGCAATAAGTACGGCTTTACTGAAGACATCCGTGGCAAGCCAAAGATATTTAATTATACAAATGACAATGTTAATATTCAGTATATGAATTAATTAATGAGTTTTCTTTAGTTAATACAGGTAATAATTGAAAAAATGTTAAAACGGACTTTTTCTTTAATCAAAACACGCAAATGAAGGTAACATTCGAGAGGGTCGAAAAATGATTTTTTTAAGAATTTTTAAGAAACTCTGGCATACTTGACAACTGCTCCATACTTTCGTAACTTGCAACAAATTTCATCAAAAAATGGTGACTAAGAATCTAATATGTAATATGTTACATTCTTACAGATGATTTACATCGCTAACAATCATGATATATATCAATATATAAATAGAAATATGTCTTCTTTTGTATGGTAAAACCTCACTTTTTTACTGTTGCAGGATTAACAAAAGGGTGTTAACATTGCATTGCAATCAAATCTGTCAGAAACCAAAATTTTTAATCATAACCTAAATAACCAAAAACTATGAATAATCTGAGATCATTTATGTGGATGTTTGCAACAGTATTGTTGGCATCCATGATGTTTGTTTCGTGTACCAAAGAAGGTCCGGCCGGGTTACCCGGAAAGGACGGTGCAAACGGAAAAGATGGTGAGAACGGTATCAACGGACAGGATGGAACAGCCACCTGTGCGGTATGCCACGACAACTCCCAGAGCCTCTTTACTGCTTCGCGTCAATGGGAAGCTTCGCTGCATGCAACTGGTGGCCACTTTGTCCGTAACAACGGCGAATGTGCCATTTGCCACACCAGCCAGGGTTTTCTTGGTCATCAGAATGGCACTTATGATTACACCGCAACCGGTGCAATCATCAACAATCCGAACCCGCCAAACTGTTACACCTGTCACAACATCCATGCTACATACACCGAAAGCGATTGGGCGCTTACAGTTAATGGAGCTATTTCGATGTTCAATACCACAGAAACCTTTGACTTTGGAAAAGGAAGTCTTTGTGCCAGTTGCCATCAGGGTCGCAATATCAGCAATTTCCCCGTTGTTGGTGGCAACCCCATTACCGTGGCCAACACACGTTATCACATGCACTATGGTACACAGGCTAATATTATTACCGGCCTTGGAATGTTCAACATTGGCGATGGGCTAAACAATAGCCTCCACACTGCCCTTATCCCTGATCAGTGTGTTACCTGCCACATGACAACAGCCTATGGCTACGAATCAGGCGGACATGCCATGTATCTGCGTAATGCAGCAGGTGTCCTCAATACAGCAGGTTGTGTTGATTGCCACAGCAACAATACCGATCTTATCGCAAGCGTAAATGCACTTCAGGCCGAGGTATCCGCTCTGCTCGATGAGCTCAAGGCAAAACTCGATGCAGCAGGAATTACTGCAGCTGGCTCAGACAATACAATTGCCGGAACCTATCCTGCTGTTGTCGGCGGCGCTGCCATTAATTACCGGGCTGTGAAGGAAGACAAAAGTCTTGGAGTTCACAATCCAACCTATACGGTAAAACTGCTGCAAAATACAATTGCTGCACTTCCATAGTGTTTTAAGTGATTATATTAAAGAAGCAGGTTTTGTTCTAAAACCTGCTTCTTTAATGATTTGAACTAGTAAACAATAAAACATTAAAATAATGAGAACGAGACAATTACTCATATTATTAGTTACAACGGCAACAGTTATACTGAGTTCATGTCAGTATGAGTTTGTGGTTGAGCCCGAGCTTCCACCTATTGATCCCACGGTTGAAATTAAGTTTGCCACCGAGATAGCACCATTGTTCGAGTCGAACCAATGTCTGGCCTGCCACAAAACCGGAGGTACAGCCCCAGATCTTTCTGCCGGTAAAGCATATGCTTCTATCGTTCCTTCACTGATTAACAGCTCTGACCCTGAAACAAGCAAAATTTACTGGTATCCGCACCCCGATGCTTCGACCCATAACTTCAAGAAATATAAAAAAGCAGACGCCGAACTCATTCTTGCCTGGATCAAACAAGGAGCCAAAAACAATTAAAACAGACTGATATGAAAAAGATATTATTTACCAGCATGTTAATGATAGCCTTCATGTTCACTGCTTTTGCACAGGATGATGAAGCAACGCCCGCAAAAGAAAAGGACAGGCCTGTCAGGCCGCCATTTCAGAGCGGTTATCTAATTGACAACCAAACTACATTTATTCCATCTGATGGCACATTGGAATATGTGATCCAACATAAATTTGGAACCATGGATAATGGGTTCAGCGATCTTTTTGGTTTGTATGCACCCGGAGCAAACATCAGGCTTGCATTCAATTATGTGCTTATCAAAAATCTTCAGATCGGCTATGGACTCACGCGCCAGAGGATGCATAGTGATTTCAATGTGAAATACACCATTCTCGAACAAACACGCAAAAACACCATCCCGGTTGCTGTGGCCTTTTATGGAAATGTTGCCATTGATGGGAGCAACAAGGATGTTTTTGGAGAAGAGTATAACGCTGCCAACAGACTTTCCTATTTTTCGCAGTTAATTGTTGGCCGAAAATTCAACGATTGGTTGTCACTGCAGTTCAACACAAGTTTTACTCATTATAATAGTGTTGACTCAGATTATGACCATGACGTAATCGCTGTCGGGCTTAATGGCCGCGCGCAGTTCTCTCCCCAGTCATCAATTATTTTTCAGTACGATTTACCTTTAAAGATCAAATCCATTTCAGAGCAACGCGGATTCTATCATCCTTCGAAGCCAAACCTTGGAATTGGCTGGGAAATTTGCACCAGCACGCATGCGTTCCATATTTATGTAGCCTCATCAGACGGTTTAGTGCCCCAGCAAAACATGATGTTTAACAAAAGCGATTTTACTGATGGCGGGCTCATGTTGGGATTCACCATGACAAGGTTGTGGAGTTTTTAACTGTTAAACCATCATGGCATAAGCTTTGTATGCTTATTTTTGTCATGTGAATTGTTTGGGAAGACTGAATACAAGTGACTGAGAAGAAAATTGAACTATTGTATAACTAAATTTTAAAAAAATGAAAAAAACCCTTTTTGTTGTAGCAATGCTTGTGTCGGCTGCCTGGATGCTGACTGCATTTGTAACACCTCAGGAGCAGAAAGCTGGTGCCCCATGGGATATTCCGGCAAAGTACAAGGCCATGAAAAACCCTAATAAAGCAGGAGATGCTGGCGCCATCGCATTGGGAAAAACAGCATATGCAAAACACTGCCGCTCGTGCCATGGAAACACCGGTCTAGGAGATGGCCCAAAAGCAAAAAACCTTGAAACATTTCCCGGAGACTTTTCCAGCGCAAAATTTCAAGCTTTTGGTGATGGGGATCTCTATTACATGTCCTTTGTCGGACGTGATGAAATGCCCAACTATGAAAAGAAAATCCCGGATGAGGAAGAACGTTGGGCGATCATCAGCTACATCAGGTCATTGAAGAAATAGTACTTGGTAATCATTTAATTTAACCAGAACCAACAGGATCTTTCGGCCCGTTTGCCATTAGCATTTCGGGCCGAAAGTACTTGTTTTTTACAAAGCCCTATGACACCTATTCGTTTCACATGCTTGTGGCTGGCACTACTAATCACCTGTCCGGTGATGCTTATAGCCACTGAAGAAACCGGCGAATTGCCAGATGGCTACGAAGCAAACAAACAATGCTTCCAGTGCCATGGACAAAGGTTCTACTCGTTCGATAACGCAAACACAGGCCTGACCGAACGCAAGGCAATGAATCCGAATTTTGTGTACAATGCAGATGTTTATTATCAGGGTGTCCACCGGAATTTTGCCTGTACAGACTGTCATTCGCCTGATTATGAAACCTGGCCCCATTCAGCAGAACTGCGTCTCGAACCGATGTACTCATGTCTCGATTGCCATGGTGGTGACCCTACCTATGAGAAATTTCACTTTGAATTGATGGACGAAGAGTTCCAGAAGAGTGTTCATTTTGAAAAAATCGGTGAGGCTTTTACTTGCTGGAAATGCCACGACCCTCATTCCTACCGCAGGATGACCACTGGTGAATTCAAGATATCCGAAATAGTTTCCTATCACAACAATACCTGTATGGGCTGTCATTCAAACAGCGATCATTTCCAGCTTTTTTCCGATGACCTGAAACCTGGCCTTGAAAAAATACATCATTTTTTACCTAATTTTAAACTGCATTTTTCAGCAGTTAGATGCATCGAATGCCATACTTCGAGTGCCGATACACTATGGGTAAACCATAATATTATGCCAAAGGAAAACTCGGTTAGAAACTGTGTGGAATGCCACTCCTCCAGCACAATTTTAATGGCATCACTTTATAAGTATCAAAATATTGAAGCCCGCAAAGAGCGCGGCTTCCTGAATTCGGTGATTCTGAATGAAGCTTATGTGATAGGAGCCAACAGAAACGAATACCTGAACCTGATTAGTGTTATCCTGTTCGGTCTCACATTGGCCGGAATCATTATTCATACTATTTTCCGCTTAATGAAATAAATTTATGGCAGAAAAACTATACCTGTATCCCCTTTGGCTCAGAATATGGCATGGCGTTAATGCATTGCTAATTATAGTATTGATAGTTACCGGAATAAGCCTTCAATATTCCAACACCCAATTTATGGTTATTCCTTTTGACTTGTCAGTAACCTATCATAATTTAGCAGGAATTGTGGTTTCAGTTAATTACTTTTTCTTTTTCATTGCCAATATTTTAAGTGGAAATGTCCGTTTCTACAGGCTCGAAGCAAAAGGTCTGGTGCAACATCTTATGCGCCAGTCAATGTATTATCTATCAGGCATGTTCAAAGGAGAGTCCTCCCCATATCCGGTTACCCGCGACCGTAAGTTTAATCCTTTGCAAAAAATTGCCTACATAGTTGTGATGTATGTGCTTCTTCCATTGGTTATCATATCGGGTATCGCTTTGCTGTTTCCTGAAACTATTGTCCCGCGTGTATTTGGCTTCAGTGGAATTCAACTAACAGCTTTGCTCCATTCTGCTGTTGGTTTTGGCATTTCGTTGTTTCTGATAATTCATGTTTATATCAGCACCACAGGGAAACCAATCTCACAAAACTTCAAAAGCATCATGACAGGCTGGCACTGATGTTCGTTGAGTAAACTTTGACTCAAGCCTAGTCAATTACATTTGCTTATTTTTGTCTGGTTTTTTTACACTTATACCCAACACTATTATGAAATATATTTCAAGCATTATTGTTTTACTCTTGATCAGCCTGTCTTCTTGCCAAAACGAAACCAAAAAGGTTGAATACGCCGTTGATCCCAATAACCGCGAGGTTAAGGTTGTTGATGTGCTCCAGGCCAGTGCTTACACCTATCTCGAAGTGAGTGAAAAAGGTGAAAAATTCTGGATTGCAGTGAACCTGATGGATGCAAAAAAAGGTGATGTGCTTTATTTCAGCCAGTCAATGGAAATGACTGACTTCCATTCCCGCGACCTCGAACGCACCTTCGATAAGGTACTTTTTGTTGATGACATCAGCAATAATCCTATTCCAATGAAGGGACATTCGATGGACAACATCCCCCCAGGAAGCATGAAATCAGTTACAGGCAAAAAGGAGGTTAGCATTACTGCGCCTGAAGGAACCATATCAATCGGCGAACTTTTCTCGGCAAGAGAAACCTACAATCAGCAAAAAATCAAAGTTGCCGGTGAAGTGGTTAAGGTGAATGCCTCCATCATGGGTAAAAATTGGGTACATATTCAGGACGGCACAGGGAATCAGGAAAATTATGATCTAACCATAACTACCCAGGACATGGTCAGGGTAGGCGATGTAGTCGTTTTCGAAGGTGTAATTGCTGTTGACAAGGATTTCGGTTCGGGATACACCTATCATTTGCTGATGGAAGATGCGGTGGTCATCACGCAACCCGTTTATTAATCAAGAATCAGTACAGCCTTCCTGATAGCAGTTGTTAGACACCTCTGAAGGAAGCATAGCACCTTATTTCTTCCTGTTTACTGGCTGATTTCCGGGTTTTTTCATTTATTACGGGAGAAACGCCCGTTTTTTAATAGCTTTGCACCCGATTTTTCAATGCGCAAGCAAGATTCCGAATAAAAAATGAGCGCCAGATACACCGAATACAGCAATCTTAATCTTACCCAAACCGGCGAACACATCCGTGGGTTTTGGGAAGAACATGATATTTTCAGGAAAAGTCTTGAAACCAGAAAAGAAGGCGAACACTTTGTTTTCTATGAGGGACCGCCATCCGCTAACGGCGTGCCAGGTATTCACCATGTTATGGCACGAGCTATAAAAGACATTTTTTGTCGTTACCAGACACTGAAGGGAAAATATGTGCAACGAAAGGCTGGCTGGGATACACATGGATTGCCCGTGGAAATAAGTGTTGAGAAAACCCTTGGAATTACAAAAGAGGATATCGGGAAAAAAATAACAGTTGAGGAGTATAATCAGGCTTGTCGGCGTGAAGTGATGAAATACAAGGATTTATGGGACGAGCTTACCCGGAAAATGGGTTATTGGGTCGACCTTGATCATCCGTACATCACTTTTGACAACAAATACATCGAGTCTGTTTGGCACCTTTTGTCAAAACTGTATGAGAAAGGCCTTCTTTATAAAGGATATACTATTCAGCCCTATTCACCTGCAGCGGGAACCGGACTCAGCACACACGAATTAAACCAGCCGGGCTGCTACAAGGATGTAAAAGATACTTCAGCTACAGCGCAGTTTGAGTTGATTCGCGAGCAACATAAAGTTTTCGCAAAAGCTGATCCACTAGTTCCTGTATTTATACTTGCCTGGACAACAACTCCCTGGACACTGCCTTCGAATACAGCATTAGCTGTTGGCCCTCAGATTGATTACCTGCTTGTTCAATCATTCAACCCCTACACAGGCAACAAGGTTCAGCTCATTCTTGCCAAAGACCTGCTTGCTTCTTTCTTCGATCTGGCCATGCAGGATACAGATATGGGAGCGTTTAATGCCGGGGATAAGAAACTGCCCTTTAAAGTGCTTGATCAGTTTAAAGGTAACCAACTTACCGGATTGCGCTACAAACAACTTATCCCATGGATAAAACCAATGGGCGATGCCTTCAGGGTGGTCGAGGGCGATTTTGTTACCACCAGCGATGGAACAGGTATTGTTCATATCGCTCCGACTTTTGGCGCCGACGACGACAGGGTTGCCCGTCAATCCGGTATTGCACCATTGTTGCTCATTGATAAAGATGGCAGCAAAAGGCCTATGGTTGATCTGCGCGGGAGGTTTTTCCCTGTTGATGAACTTGATCAGGATTTCGTCAGGCAATATGTTGATCTGGATTTATATACTGAATTTGCCGGACGATTTGTTAAAAATGATTATGACGAAAGCCTGCCTGCCGACGCTGCAACGCTTGATGTGGATATTTCGGTCATGCTCAAAAAGGAAAACAAAGCGTTTAGAATTGAAAAGTACGTCCATAACTATCCCCATTGTTGGCGAACCGACAAACCTGTTTTGTATTATCCGATGGACAGCTGGTTTATCCGCACGACTGCTTTTCGTGATAGAATGCTCGAACTAAACCGCACAATCAACTGGAAACCAAAAGCAACCGGCGAAGGACGGTTTGGAAACTGGCTGGAAAACCTTGTTGACTGGAACCTCTCACGTTCGCGGTTTTGGGGTGTGCCGCTGCCAGTTTGGACCTCAGAAGACAAGTCGGAACAACGATGTTTTGGTTCGGTTGCAGATTTAAAGAATGCAATAGATCAGGCAGTTGAAGCAGGTATTATGGAGGACAATCCATTTGAAGGATACCAACCCGGAAATACTACCGAAGAAAATTATCAGGGGTTTGACCTGCACAGACCTTATGCCGACCGTATCGTACTTGTTTCCCCAACAGGAAAACCAATGTACAGGGAACCTGATCTTATTGATGTTTGGTTCGATTCGGGTGCAATGCCTTATGCTCAGTCGCATTACCCATTTGAAGACAGCAAATATTTTGAGCAGAATTTTCCTGCTGATTTTATTGCCGAAGGTGTTGATCAGACACGCGGCTGGTTTTTTACACTTCATGCCATTGCTGTGATGCTGTTTGATTCTGTTGCCTTCAGGACTGTTGTTTCAAACGGCTTGGTGCTGGATAAAAGCGGTAACAAAATGTCGAAACGATTAGGTAATGCCGTTGATCCTTTTGAAACCATCGAAAAATATGGCCCGGATGCCACCCGTTGGTATATGATCACAAATTCACAGCCCTGGGACAACCTTAAGTTTGACCTGAATGGTGTTGATGAAGTAAGAAGAAAGTTTTTCGGCACCCTCTACAACACCTATGCTTTTTTTGCATTGTATGCCAATATTGATGGCTTTAAATATTCTGAAACTGAGATTGAACATGCAGAAAGACCCGAAATAGACAGATGGATACTTTCGGAACTCAACTCACTGATACTTGTCGTTGACGAATCTTATGCGTCATACGAGCCCACCCGTGCCGGAAGGGCTATACAGGATTTTGTTGACGAACACCTGAGCAACTGGTATGTACGTTTGTCACGCAGGCGTTTCTGGAAGGGAAATTATTCCGCTGACAAAATCAGCGCTTACCAGACACTATACACATGCCTTGAAGTCATTGCGCGCCTGTCCTCGCCAATAGCACCCTTTTTCAGTGAACAACTGTACCTCGATCTCAATACCGTGAGCAGGAAACTACCATTCGAGTCGGTTCACCTGACCGAATTCCCGGTAGTCAATAGTGAATATATTGATAAAGCTTTGGAGCAAAGGATGGAAATGGCACAGCAGTTCTCTTCCATGATCTTGTCGCTTCGTAAAAAAGCCAACATCAGGGTGCGCCAACCCCTCAACAGGATAATGATCCCGGTATCGGGCATCGACATGTTACATCAACTCAAAGATGTTGAAAACTTGATACTTTCGGAAGTAAATGTGAAATCTTTGGAATATCTGACAGAGGATTCCGGAATACTCATAAAACGCATCAAACCTAATTTTAAAACACTTGGCCCACGATATGGAAAGCTAATGAAACAGATTAGCCTTGCATTTGCTTCGCTTGGGCAGGTTGAAATACGTACGCTCGAAATCGAAGGTGTTCTTGTACTTATGGCTGAAGATGAGCAAATACATCTGGGTATGGAGGATGTGGAAATCACTACTGAGGATATACCCGGCTGGACAGTAGCCACACAAGACAAGCTCACCGTGGCGCTGGATATGACCATCACCGATGAACTACGTCAGGAAGGACTGGCTCGTGAACTGGTAAACAGGGTGCAAAACCTCAGAAAAGATACTGGCCTGGAAGTGGTTGACCGGATAAAGCTTGAAGTGATGGCCGAAGCGGACCATGCACAGTCATTTGAGTTGTTCAGGGAGTATATTTGTTCCGAAACATTGGCAGAACTGATACTGGTTGAAAGTTTCGGAACAGATGAAGTATCTGATTATGAGTTGACAGATGATGTTTTTGCCAAAATAAGGATAAGCCGGATGTAAACAAATACTATTTTTTCGCGCCCGGACACAATACTAAACCTAATTTGTAGTATATTTATTGCGGAATCGGATTCATCCGGTTCCTGGTCACTAAAAACACATGGAATTATGAAAGAGGTAGAAAAATCACAGGATACCGATTTAAAGAAAACCAGGTATTCGGATGAGGAGCTGGAAGAATTCAGGGCCATCATTATGCAGAAACTCGAAAAAGCAAAGGCCGACTTGAAATTATTGTCTGAGGCTTTGTCCAATGTTGACGAACACGGCACGGACGACACCTCACCAACATTTAAAGTACTTGAGGAGGGATATCAGGTGCTATCCAAAGAAGAAAACGGACGGCTGGCTGCACGGCAGCAGAAATTCATCAACAACCTGGAAAATGCACTGATACGTATCGAGAATAAAAGCTACGGTATTTGCAGGGCAACCGGCAAACTGATTGCCAAGGAGCGACTAAGGATCGTGCCACACGCCACTCTGAGCATTGAAGCCAAGCTTCAACAAAGTAACAAGAACTAACTGGTGAAGCTTCTCAGAATGTGTTTTATTCCGGTTAACAAAATCTTCCTCCTGATAAACCTCATTGGTTAATGCAGGTTGAGGCATTCTGTTGGCATGTCCTTTCTGAATCTAAAAACACAAAAGATCAAAAAATAAAAACCTGTTCCAGTTGAAAAAAGCCTTTCTGATTATTTTCTTCATATTGTTGTTCGACCAGATTTTGAAATTCTGGATCAAGCTCACTATGACCATAGGACAGGAAATACCTGTTGCCGGCAATTGGTTTATCATTCATTTCACCGAGAACAATGGAATGGCTTTTGGTTTTGAGTTTGCAGGTGAATGGGGCAAGTTGGCACTGAGTATTTTCAGGATACTTGCCGTTGGGGCTCTTTTTGTATATCTGTTTATCCTAACACGGCGGAAAACTAAATTCGGCCCTGTATTCGGAATAACTTTGATTCTTGCAGGAGCTATTGGTAATATTATTGACAGTGCATTTTATGGAATGATCTTTAGCTCAAGCAGCTACCATACTGTGGCAGCTTTTTTGCCCGAAGGCGGAGGCTATGCAAGCTTTTTGCATGGCAAAGTTGTGGATATGTTCTATTTCCCACTCATCACCATTACACAAGAACAGGCTCCATCCTGGATTCCGGGATTTATATTCGGTAGTGATGGTTATTTCATCTTTTTCAGGCCGGTATTTAACATTGCCGATGCATCAATTACTAGCGGAGTTTTATGGATGTTGTTGTTTCAACGGAGTTTTCTGAAAAAAATGTAGGCAACGTTCTCCCAAATTTGATGATAATCAGGACTAAAAAAACTGAAATCAAAGTCGGATGAAACGGACTAAATTGTATATTTGCGCCCGAATTCCAACATGTTAACCAACTATCCTTTCAAATGAACAAAACCATCACAGGACACATTGCACAGATTATTGGACCCGTTATTGACATTGTTTTCGAACAGGAGGGACAACTTCCTGATTTGCTTGATGCTTTGGAAATTACCCGCGAGAATGGAGAAAAACTTATCCTCGAAGCGCAGCAGGCAATCGGAGAAAACACCATTCGCGCCATTGCCATGGATTCGACCGATGGTCTGAGGAGAGGCATGACGGTTATTTCGCTTGGCAAGCCGATCTCGATGCCTACCGGGGATATGGTAAAAGGAAGGCTGTTCAATGTAATTGGTGAGCCAATTGATGGCCTGAAGGAAGTAAAAGCAACCGGATCATACCCGATTCATCGCGACCCGCCACTCTTCGAAAACCTGTCCACACAAAAAGAAGTACTTTACACCGGTATAAAAGTTATTGATTTGATTGAGCCTTACGCCAAAGGAGGAAAGATTGGTTTGTTTGGAGGTGCAGGTGTTGGCAAAACAGTAATCATCATGGAGTTGATCAACAACATTGCCAAATCATATGCAGGAATGTCAGTGTTTGCAGGAGTCGGCGAGCGTACACGTGAAGGCAATGACCTTCTGCGCGAGATGATCGAATCAGGTGTAATTAAATATGGTAAGGAATTTCTCGAAAGCCTCGAACATGGTGGTTGGGATCTTTCAAAGGTAGATTACGAGATGCTTGAGCAATCACAAGCAACCCTTGTATTCGGGCAGATGAACGAGCCTCCTGGTGCACGTGCCCGTGTTGCCCTCAGCGGTTTAACAATGGCAGAATACTTCCGCGATGGTGATGAGGAGTCGGGCGGACGCGATATTTTGTTCTTTATAGATAATATTTTCAGGTTTACCCAGGCAGGTAGTGAGGTGTCGGCACTTTTGGGACGTATGCCTTCAGCGGTTGGATATCAGCCAACTCTGGCAACCGAAATGGGTATCATGCAGGAAAGAATCACATCAACCAAACGAGGTTCAATAACATCGGTTCAGGCTGTTTATGTACCTGCCGATGACTTGACTGACCCTGCACCTGCCACCACTTTTGCCCACCTTGATGCTACAACTGTACTGAACCGTAAAATCGCAGAATTGGGTATCTATCCCGCTGTTGACCCGCTCGATTCAACCTCGCGCATCCTTACTGTAGAAGTTGTCGGCGAAGCACATTACCGAACCGCTCAGCGTGTTAAAAACATCCTGCAGCGCTACAAAGAATTGCAGGACATCATTGCCATCCTGGGCATGGACGAACTTAGCGAAGAAGACAAGCAAATCGTAAACAGAGCACGTCGTGTACAACGCTTCCTTTCGCAACCATTCCACGTTGCTGAACAGTTTACCGGTATTCCCGGAACCATAGTATCCATCGAAGATACCATCAAGGGCTTCAATATGATTATGGACGGCGAAGTGGATGAGTATCCCGAAGCTGCTTTCAATCTGGTAGGAACTATTGAAGAAGCCATCGAAAAAGGGAAAAGAATGCTGGCTGAATCCGGCGCTTAACTAAGATTAACACATGAATCTTGAAATTATTACACCGGACAAAACCATTTACCAGGGTGAGGTGGTGCTTGTGCAACTGCCAGGGCTTGATGGCTTATTCGAAATACTGAACAATCATGCTCCAATGATCGCTGCATTGGGTAAAGGCAGGGTCAAGGTTCACGATAGCGAAAAGAACGAACTGTTTTTTACCATCAACGGAGGCATTATCGAAGTGCTTCGTAACAAAGTACTTGTATTGGCAGAATAGAATGTGTCAGAAATTAAAGAAAAACCGGGACAGTACTCTGCCCGGTTTTTTTATAAGTATAAGTCTCCTAGTGCAGAATCAGGGTTATCCTTTTTAAGGGCAATATTGACGGATGGCCTCATCTGCAATTCCTAAACCCAGACTTGATGCCTTTTTCCAGTCCTTGCAGGCAAGATCGGTGTTACCGCTGTAATAATAAGCCAGGCCGCGGTTCATGAAAGAATTGCCATGCACCGGATTGATCAGAATTGCCCGTGAAAAATCTGCAATAGCTTTCTCATAATCTTCTATCCTTCCGTATGAAGTGCCTCTGTTGTACCAGGCCATATATAGCTTATCGTTAATGTTCAGTGCCTGCGTGTAGTAGTTTATGGATTCCTGAATCCTACCCTCGAGGTAATGAATCATCCCGGAATAAACGAGTGCAGAAGTATCAGAGGGATTAAACCGGATAGCATCACCAAAATAAGAAAGAGCAAGTGAATACTCTTTGAGGGAATAATAGCAAGAGCCAAGATTGTAGTAAATTAAAGGGTTGGAAGGATCGTATTCCATTGCCGAAAGAAAAGTTGTTACTGCATCCTGATAGCGCTGTTCCTTCATTTCTTTGGTCCCCTGCTGAAATAACTGATAAGCTTTTGCCCTGTCCGTTCCATCGTCAGGCACATCAGCAGATGGTTTAGTGCCCGAAAAAACAGTAGAACTGTCAGCTGGTGAGGAACTTTTTGTTGACTTTCCGACAGGATTGCCACAAGAATAAAGTACTGTTAATACAGAAAACAAAACAAGGACACTGAATATTCGCATAGGGTATTTTTTTTGCAAAGGTATAACCATTCTGTTTTTACACACTCATTTCTGCTTGGAAATAACGGATTTGACCTATGGCCTGCCAATATTGACCTGTGCCGGAACGGACAAGTGAATCTGCACAAGCTTCCACTCCCCTCCTGTTTTGTTGGCAACACCGGTAAGCCTCAGCCCTTCTAATTCATGGGCTGTTTCGCCATAAATAAAATTATAGTTCATTCGTTGTGAAAACCATGCAGTTGTTCCACTACTATTGAGATTAATCTTCAGGTCATCGGTGGCAATCAGCATATCGCTGACAAGGCTGAATTGTTTGCCAAATGCATTTTTAATCGCCTGCCATCCAATGAGTTTTTCATGGCTGTCAGTTCCGATCAGAGAAATTTGGCCATCCACTGCCCATGTGTTCTCGAGCATAAAAAAATCTTCATTTTCAGAAGCTATCTGGTAGCGTTCGATCAGGTTTTCAATGAGCACAAGATCATTATTATGCATTGAAAGTGAATCCTGTTGCTCAGTACAAGAGCAGACAACAAATAAAAACAAAGCAAAAGGGTATAAAACAGGTTTCATTTCGGGTTGATTTAAGAGTTCTTAATAAACCATGCTGCACATAATATTTATGCTGATTGGCACCATGAAATTACAACCAATCTGTGCAATTTCAATAGAATTCAGGTAATTTAGAATGGTTATAAAGAATAAATCCGTAGCAAACAGCCTGTTTTTTGTACAAAATGCTGAGTCAGTTAAAAAAAGCCTTTCACGGTTGGTGAAATTTTCGTAAAATTGCAGCCAATTTCTAACGAAGAATCAACTCCATACATGGCTTATTTTAATGGTTTCCGGTTGAGCGGATTAATGGCATTTTGGATGATTGTTGCAACCCTATTGGTTTTGTCACCTCCGAAAGTGCATGCAGGTGATAAACATGATGATGGTCATCACAAAAAAGAGTTTAATGCCGGGGAAAAAATAATAGAGCATATTGTTGATGCCTATGAATGGCACATACTCGATATAGGTGATTTCCATCTATCGGTTCCCTTTCCGGTGATTCTTTATGATGAGGGAACCTGGCATGTATTTATGTCTTCGAAATTCAAACATGGATATGCCTCTTATAAAGGATTTGAAATTGCCAAAGATGGTGAATTGAAAGGAAAAGTCATCAGAAAAGCAGCTGATGGTGCTGAAATCAGACCACTTGACCTGTCCATTACAAAAAATGTTTTTTCCATTTTTTTTGCATCTGCTCTGATCGTGTTCATTTTTATGAGCATTTCGAAAGCATACAAGCGGACACGAAAGCATGCCCCCAAGGGATTGCAATCATTGCTTGAGCCACTTATTCTTTTTATCCGCGACGAGATTGCCATAACCTCGATAGGCCGAAAAAACTACGAAAAGTTTCTCCCCTTTTTATTGACTGTTTTCTTTTTCATTTTTTTCAACAACTTGCTCGGGATCATCCCGATTTTTCCCGGAGGGGCTAATGTTACCGGAAATATTGCCGTTACAGGTGTGCTTGCCTTATTCACTTTTTTCATTACTGCAATCAGGGCAAACAAGAATTATTGGATGCACATTTTCAATACTCCCGGAGTTCCTTGGTGGCTCAAAGTTCCCATTCCGCTCATGCCTATTATTGAATTGGTAGGTGTTTTCACCAAGCCGTTTGTATTGATGGTCCGTCTTTTTGCCAACATCACAGCAGGCCATATCATCATCCTTGGTTTCATCAGCCTGATATTTGTTTTCGGTCAAACCAGCATTTATGCCGGATATGGTATTTCAGTGATTTCCATAACCCTGGCAATATTTATTTTTTTCCTCGAGTTGCTGGTTGCTTTTATACAGGCCTATGTGTTTACCCTGCTTTCGGCTATTTATTTTGGAATGGCAACAGAGGAGCACCATCACGAAGAAGGACATCATTGACAAATAATATGAATTAAGAAACCCATTATTAACTTTAATACATCTAAACCATGGAATTATTAACCATTTTAATTCAGGCTGTAATGGACCTGACCCCAATCGCCAAAATGGCTGCCGGACTTGGTGCCAGCATTGCTACCATTGGTGCCAGTTATGGTATCGGTCAGATCGGACGCAGCGCACTGGAATCCATTGCCCGTCAGCCCGAGGCTGCAGGCGACATCCGTTCCAACATGATCGTGTCGGCGGCACTTATCGAAGGTGTTGCTTTCTTTGCGATTGTAGTGTGTCTGTTGATCGTATTCCTTTAACAGCATTGGTAAAAACCCGGCAGCGCAACGGTTGGTTGCGTTGCAGGGTTTAATTTAAAACGAAAAAAACTGTCACTATGGAATTAGTTAACCCGGGTATAGGATTAATATTTTGGATGACCCTCGCATTCGGCACGGTGTTTTTCGTGTTGTCGAAGTTCGCCTGGCCTTCCATCCTGCGGGCATTAAAAGAGAGGGAACAGCATATTGAAGAAGCACTTCAGGCAGCTGATATCACGAAGGAAGAAATGAAGAAGCTTAAGATTGACAACGAAAAATTGCTCAAAGAAGCTAAAGATGAGCGCGATGCTATCCTGAATGATGCCCGTAAGATACGCGATAAAATGATTGATGAAGCCCGGAACAGGGCCAATGAAGAAGCCGACAGAATTGTTGAAAGCGCAAGGCAACGTATCGAAAATGATAAAATGGCTGCCATGGTCGAAGTAAAAAACCAAATCGCCAAAGTGTCTATTGATATCGCAGAAATGATTCTTCGCGAGAAAATGAAGTCGGATAAGGTACAGACAGACTTTATCGAAAAACTAATTGATGAATCAAGATTAAATTGATTCGGGCATGAAAAATATCCTTCTTTCAAAACGTTATGCAAAAGCATTGTTCGATCTGGCACTTAGCAGCGAACAGCTTGAGCATGTGCATGCCGACATGAAACTGGTTTCGGATACTCTGGATGAAAACAGGGAGTTACGCAAACTGATGACAAACCCTGTGGTGCCTCCATCGAGAAAAAAGATTGTTGTTCGCAGCATTTTTGGTCCCCATGTTCAAGAATTATCCCTGGCCTTTTTGGACATATTAATACGCAAGGGACGCGAACAGGAGATTGGCTTTATCGCAACACACTTTGGGCAGATGTATCTGGACCATAAGAATATAGCGATTGTCAATCTCACCACTGCAGCCCCTTTGGAGCCAGCACTCGAGAAAAGGATTTCAGCTTTGATCGGAGTAAAAACCAACAAAAGCATCAGCATCAGCAGTTCAGTTGACCCAAAACTAATTGGCGGATTTGTCCTTCAAATGGGTGATTACCAATATGATGCCAGTATAAAAAGAATTATCAAAAGATTGCATGATGACTTTGATAGAAATTTATTTGTAAAGGAATTTTAACGAATTAGCAATATAAGGAAATATGGCAGCTATTAAACCTGCAGAAGTATCGGCGATCCTACGTAAGGAGCTCGCCGGGTTTAAAACCGACGCCGTTTTGGAAGAAGTAGGTTCGGTTTTGCAAATAGGTGACGGGATTGCCCGTGTTTACGGCATGGGAAATGCTGAGTCGGGCGAATTGGTCGAATTCGAGAAGACCGGACTCATGGGTATAGTTCTTAATCTTGAAGAAGATAATGTTGGGGTTGTTTTGCTTGGCGAGATTGCCGGAATCAATGAAGGTGATGCCGTAAAACGAACCGGCCGTATTGCTTCCCTAAAAGTTGGAGAAGGAATGCTCGGACGGGTGATCAACACATTAGGACAACCGATTGATGGCAAAGGCGAGATTAAGGGCGAAACCTACGAGATGCCTCTCGAACGTAAGGCACCTGGTGTTATTTTCCGCCAACCTGTTAACGAACCTCTGCAAACCGGAATTAAGGCTGTAGATGCAATGATTCCCATTGGCCGCGGTCAGCGCGAATTGATCATTGGTGACAGACAAACCGGTAAGACAGCGATTGCAATTGATACCATCATTAATCAGAAAGAGTTTTACGATCGTGGCGAACCTGTTTACTGCATCTATGTAGCGGTTGGTCAGAAGGGCTCAACCGTGGCCAACATAATGAAGATACTGGAAGATAACGGAGCTATGCCATACACTGTTGTGGTTATGGCCACTGCTTCAGACCCTGCTGCCATGCAGTTTTATGCCCCCTTCGCCGGAGCTGCCATTGGCGAGTTTTTCCGCGACACAGGTCGTCCGGCTTTGGTAATCTATGATGACCTCTCAAAGCAGGCTGTTGCCTATCGTGAGGTTTCGCTGTTGCTTCGCAGGCCTCCTGGCAGGGAAGCCTATCCGGGCGATGTGTTCTACCTCCATTCAAGGTTACTCGAAAGAGCGGCAAAAATCATCAACTCTGATGAAATTGCCCGAAACATGAACGATTTGCCTGATACCATCCGACACATGGTAAAAGGTGGCGGATCGCTTACGGCTCTGCCAATTATCGAAACACAGGCCGGCGATGTTTCAGCCTATATCCCGACCAATGTAATTTCTATTACCGATGGGCAGATATTCCTCGAAACCAATTTGTTCAACGCTGGTATCAGACCGGCGATCAACGTAGGTATCTCAGTCTCGCGTGTTGGTGGAAATGCACAGATAAAATCAATGAAAAAGGTGGCAGGCACACTAAAACTCGATCAGGCACAATACCGTGAACTGGAAGCCTTCAGTAAATTCGGATCCGATCTTGATGCCGCTACTATGGCCGTTCTTGACAAAGGAAAGCGTAATGTGGAAATACTTAAACAGCCCCAGTATTCGCCCATGAAGGTTGAGCAACAGATTGCCATTATTTTCTGCGGCACAAATAACCTCCTGCGTAGAATACCCGTAACTAAAGTTAGTGATTTTCAGGATGAATTCCTGCATACACTCGAAGAAAAACATGCCCCACTACTTTCTTCGCTTAAGGCCGGAAAGTATACTGATGAAATAGTAGCGCAATTAGCATCTGTTGCAAAAGAAATCGCAAAACGTTACGAATAGAGGAGCATTAAAGGCAAATATTTTCACAACATGCCAAACCTAAAAGAAGTAAGAACAAGGATTGATTCTGTCAATTCGACCAAGCAGATTACCAGCGCCATGAAAATGGTGGCCGCCTCGAAACTCCGCCGGGCTCAGAATGCCATCATCACCATGAGGCCTTATGCTGCCAAACTGCACGAATTGATGAAAAGCCTGAGTGCCGGTGCCGCACATAATTCCGAGGGAAAATACTCCCGGGTGACAGATGCCGGGAAAGTGCTCATCATCCCTGTTACCTCAAACAGGGGGCTTTGCGGAGCTTTTAATGCCAATGTCATCAGGTTGACAACAAAAATGATTCAGGAAGAATATCAGAGCCAACACGACAACGGAACCCTTTCCCTGTTCTGCATCGGCAAAAAAGGTGAAGAATTTTTCAGGAACCGAAAATATTCCATCGCCGGATCAGCCAACCAACTCTTCGATAACCTTAGTTTTCAGGAAGTGGTGCCGGTTGCTGAAACCATAATGAATGATTTTGTGTCGGGCCGTTACGACAAGGTGGTTTTTGTTTACAATCGCTTTAAGAATGCCGGAACCCAGTTTTTGACTGTTGAACAATTCCTTCCTGTTGAACTTCCGCAGAATGAGGAAAACAAAGTAGCCACGGAGACGGATTATATTTATGAGCCGGGAAAACAGCAGATACTGGAAGAACTAATTCCCAAGACACTTAAAATTCAATTCTATAAGGTGTTGCTTGATAGTTTTGCTTCAGAGCATGGTGCCCGAATGGTTGCCATGAATAAGGCTACTGACAACGCATCGGAACTGATTAAGGAATTAAAACTGAGTTATAATAAAGCCAGACAAGCAGCTATCACCAAAGAAATCCTTGAGATTGTCGGAGGTGCAAATGCCCTGAATGGATAGTAGATTTTCTGTTCTTTTTTGAACCATTGAGGTGTTGAATTGTTTAAAATGTAAAAGTTATCATGATGAAAAGTAAAGTTGAAACAACTATCAATGAACAAATTCGCCGCGAAGAGTTTTCCTCACGCTTATACCTTTCAATGGCTATATGGTGCGAATGTAACGGGTTTCCGGGTGCTGCCGCATTCCTTTACAGGCAATCTGATGAGGAACGTATGCACCAGCTTAAACTGGTTCATTATTTGAATGACAGGGGAGGAAAGGCCGTCCTCATGAGCCTTGAACAACCTGAGGGCTCTTACACATCATTGCTCGATGTGTTTCAGAAGGTGATGCACCACGAGGAATATATCACTGCCTCGATAAACGATCTTTATGGAGTAACACTGGATGAAAAAGACTACACAACCGGTAATTTTCTTCAGTGGTATATTACCGAACAAATTGAAGAAGAAAGCACCATGCGCACGATTCTCGACAAAATACGCCTTGTTGGAAACGATAAAGCAGGAATGTTTCACATTGATAAGGAGCTAGATGCCATGACTGCTGCCGCAGCCCCAATCCCGGCAGTATAGACTTTCCGAATGGAAAAAAAAATTAAAACAGGCTCAGGCCTGTTTTTTTTTGCTGGTTTTGTTGGTTTTATTTAGCATTGGAAATCTTTTGGGGCTTAAATCGCTTAATTTTGAAGAACAAAAGTTGGAATATGGCCAAAGCAAAAACAGTTTTTTTCTGCCGCAATTGTGGTCATGAAGCAGCAAAGTGGATAGGTAAATGCCCTGCATGTGGCGAGTGGAACACTTTTTCTGAAGAAACAATTGTCACAGGTAAAAAAGGACAGACACAGTCAATCCTCCAACCGGGCAGGCTGCAACTTCCAGTACCGATAATGGATATTGAGGCGGGCAAGGAGCAACGTATTGATATGCAATGTGCCGAATTAAACAGGGTTTTGGGAGGAGGTTTGGTTCCGGGCTCTCTTGTGCTGATCGGGGGCGAACCTGGAATTGGAAAATCAACCCTGATGCTGCAGGTGTCGTTAATGTTGGATAAAATGAAGGTGCTGTATATTTCCGGTGAAGAAAGTAAGCAGCAGATCAGGATGCGTGCTGACAGGATAGGAATCAGTAACGAACAGTGCTATATCCTTACAGAAACAGATACCGAGGCTATTATGCAGCAGTTTATCCAACTGCAGCCCGAACTAGTCGTTGTTGATTCTATACAAACGCTTCAAACCTCACGGATTGATGCCTCTGCAGGCAGTATTACCCAAATAAGGGAATGTGCTGCCGAAATGAATAAACTTGCCAAAGTTTCAAATGTGCCTGTCTTCTTGATTGGCCACATCACTAAAGACGGAAGCATAGCAGGGCCGAAGGTGCTTGAGCATATGGTAGATACGGTGATTCAATTTGAAGGCGACAGGCATTATGGCTTCCGGATTTTGCGTGCAGTCAAAAATCGTTTTGGGTCGGCTTCAGAATTGGGAATATTTGAAATGCATGCGCAAGGACTGCGGGAAGTAAATAATCCGAGCGAAATATTGCTGTCGCAACGCGACAGTCTGGTTAGCGGAGTGGCCATTTCGGCCATGATTGAAGGGTTGAGGCCAATGCTGGTCGAAACACAGGCTCTTGTAAGTACAGCAGCCTACGGAACGCCACAGCGCTCGGTCACGGGATTCGACCTTCGCAGGCTCAATATGTTGCTTGCCGTGCTGGAAAAACGGGCAGGATTCAGGCTCAATGCCAAGGATGTTTTTCTGAATATTGCGGGCGGACTCAGGGTTGACGACCCGGCAATTGACTTAGCTGTAATTGCAGCTATTTTGTCGTCCTCGGGCGATATTCCGATTGACGACAAAACAGCCTTTGCAGCTGAAGTTGGCCTATCGGGCGAAATCAGGGCTGTAAACAGGATTGAAGCAAGGATCAGCGAGGCCGACAAACTTGGTTTCAGCAGGATTTTTGTGTCGAAATTTAACGCGCGGGGATTGGACAGCAAGTCATACCGCATCAGCATCGAATCAATTGCTTCCGTAAGCGAACTTGCTGAGAAGTTGTTTGGATGAGGCTTATTATCAGAATGAAACAACTAATTGAATAGCATTTACATAATAAAACCCGCACAAATTGGCGGGTTTTATGAGTTTAACCAAAAATGATAACCTAAGGTTATACTCTTCCGGTTAGTTTTTTGGATTTAAGTTTCACTAAATATAATACATGGTACATGGCCGGAACTACTACCAGTGTAAGTATGGTGGCGAAACTGAGTCCGAAGATGATGGTCCAGGACATAGGGCCCCAGAACATGGCATTGTCGCCCCCAAAATAGATATCCGGATTAAATCGTTCGAAGAGTCCCAGAAAATCAATATTAAGACCTGCTGCTAACGGAATGAGACCGAGTATTGTCGTGATTGCTGTGAGCAGAACGGGACGCAACCTGGTTTTTCCCGCTTCAATAACACATTCAATGGAGTCTTTTATTGGAAGGTCGGCTCCTGCCTCAAGTCCCATTTCGTTTTTGCGCCTAGCCTTTAGAAGAGTGATGAAGTCAATCAGGACGATACCATTGTTCACCACTACACCTGCCAGTGATACAACCCCGATGCCGGTCATGATGACAATGAAATCCATTTTAAAAGTACCTAATCCTCCAAAAACCCCAATGGTGCTGAACAAAACGGTCGCCATAATGATCAAGGGTTTGACAACTGAGTTAAACTGCCCCACCAGAATTAGTAGGATCAATGAAACAGCAATGAGCATAGCAGTCATCAGAAAAGCCATTGATTCTTCCTGTTCCTGCTGTTCGCCGGTGAATTTGTAACGGTATCCTTCAGGAAAATCAAACCCGGCAAGTATAGGTTTAAGTTTTTCGTTGATTTCGGTTGCATTGTATCCTTCGATTACATTTGAACCTATGGTGATCATCCTGTTCCTGTCTTTGCGCGTAACGGCACCGTAAGTTGAAGAGAGTGAAACATCTGCCACAGCCGATATCGGAACCTGCACAATTTTTCCCGAGGCCTGATCGCGGAAGGTTATCCGCTGGTTCATAAGCGCTGCCAGGTTATAGCGGTATTCATCCTTCATTCTGAGCTGAATTGGGTATTCATCTTCACCTACTTTGAAGTATGATATCTCCGATCCAAACAGGGCGGTTCTGATAGTTGATGCAATCTGGCCTGTTGACAGGCCGAACCTGCGCGCCTTATCGCGGTCAATTGTTACCGACAACTCCGGTTTGCCTACATCAAGGTCAATCGAAAGTCCTTCAATACCCTGAATAAAGCTGTTGTTGATCACAGTCATAATGGTATCTGTCAGAAACAGCAGCTTATCGTAATCCTTACCACTTACTTCAATGTTGATTGGTTTTCCAACCGGAGGCCCCTCA
>Ga0351837_1010_pt1 | contig 50070 bp, 41 predicted proteins | sample BONcelHFGM3001D6_FD_206753 | JGI IMG/M metagenome (GOLD analysis project Ga0351837, IMG submission 206753) | Enriched cells from coal bed in the Powder River Basin, Montana, United States - BONCAT cells FGM rep1 HSBNCT.FGM.300.1.D6 ...
TCCTGACCGTCGAGGGTCAATTTGCCTCTGACAGGATAAGTTGGGCCTGTAGCGCGCTGGTAAATAGCCAGAGCTGCCATCAGGATAACAGATGCGATCCATAGAATAATTGAAAGGGTTTTCTTTTTTTTCATTGATTTGAGCTGGTTTTAGCATCCATGTTCTGTTACAATGAATGCCTGAGTTTTACAATAATTGACTTCTAACTGTAAGGTAGTATGCCTGATGCCGAACTCCTGGTTCAGAATTCTTTTGGCTTCATCGTAAATTGACTGTGCCTCACTGACTTTAAGGTCATGGTCGAGTTCGAGGTGGCCTTCAAAATGAACAACATTATCGGTGAGGCTCCAAATATGCACATGGTGGATGCTTTTTACCCCTTCGATGCCGTTAATTTTTTGCTCAACCTCGTTCAGATCGAGCCAGGGCGGCACTGCCTGCATCAGGATGTTGTAGGTTTCGGCAAGAACATGATAGGTTTCGCGGATGATATACAGGCTGATCAACACTGTAATGAGGGGATCAATCCAATGAATTTCATAAAAATAAATCAGCAGTCCGCCCACAATAACAGCCACACTGGACAGGGTGTCGCCGATCAGATGGAGGTATGCTGCCTTAATATTGATATTGCCTGATTTAAAATCTTTTAGCAAAAAAACTCCTGCCAGATTTGCCAACAGACCAATGGTGGCAACCAATAGCATGGGAATACTTTTAACTTCCTGCGGGTTAGTAAACCGTTCATACGACTCATACATAAGAAACAGGCATATGGCTATGAGGGTTGTTGCATTGAACAGGGCCGCAAGGATCTGAATGCGTTTGTATCCGAATGTTTTGCGTGTGGTGTTTTTACGTTTGCTGATCTTTACGGTTATGTAAGTGATGAGCATGGCCAGACCATCGCTGAAATTGTGTATGGCATCAGAGATGAGGGCAAGGCTGTTGGAAAAAATTCCGCCAATAAGCTCTGCAACTGATATGAAAAGATTCAGAAAAACCGTGATAAAGAGGTTTCGGCTTTCGCGTTGATGCGACAGATGTCCTTTTGTTTGGTGCATGTTATTTTACTGCCTCATATAAGACTTCATGGATCTTTGTTCTGACGCTCAGCCTGGAAATGGTTGAGTTTTTAGAGTCAGGATGAATTCTGTTGGACAGAAACACAAACACAAGTTTGTTTTCGGGATCAGCCCATGCAAAGGTTCCGGTGAACCCTGAATGTCCGAAGCTTGCCGGAGAGGCTTTCATTGCAGGCATGCGGTTTTTATCAGTGCTTTTCAAGGGTATTTTATCAAAACATAATCCCCTGCGGTTGTTGTTTTTGGGATAGCGTACCTTCGTAAACTGTGCAATCGTTTTTTCTTCAAGCAATCGCAAGCTGTCAGACATCCCATTATCTAGCAGCATCTGCATGATCAGAGCAACCTCCATTGCATTTGAAAACAGGCCGGCGTGTCCTGAAATGCCTCCCAGCAGGGCAGCTCCCTGGTCGTGCACATCTCCATGAATGAGCTGTCCCCTGAACTCTTTGTCCATTTCGGTGGGTACGATCCGGTCTTTAGGAAGCCGGTTCAACGGCTGAAAAAAGGTGTTTCTAAGCCCCAGAGGCTGATAAAACTGCTGTTCAAGAAATACATCAAACGGTTGATTGGTCACTTGTTCAACAAGCGACGGGAAGAAGTAAAAACCAAGGTCGGAATAGCGATATTCCTTTTTTTTTAAAGGTGATCGCATGATGGTGTCGAAGATGCTGTTATGGTAGTCACGATGTACATAAAGGTTTTCGGCAAGCCGGAAAGGGTGGGTCAGTGATACAGTACGCGAAAATATCAGGCTATCAGGGCCTGTCCTGCTAATAGCCTTTTTATGAAAAGGAATCCAGTCGGTGAACCCTGACTGATGGGCCATAATCTCGGATAAAGTGATGCTGTATTTGTCGGTCCCCGTCAGATAAGGGAAAAATTTTCCAATGGGGTCACTGAGTTGAATTTTTTCACTTTCAGTGAGTTTCATCATCGCTAGTCCTGAGGCGAGGATTTTTGTCAATGAGGCAAGGTCATAAACGTCTGTATCATTTACTGGCCTGGTTTTGTCATAAGTATGGTGACCAAAACTCTTCAAATAGATTAATTTTCCGTCTTTTAAGGCAGCAACCTGACAGCCTGGAAATGCTTTACGTTCAATTGCATCCAGCACTATTGAATCAATTTTCAGGAGTATTTGCTGATCAACTTGTGCAATGTCTTCTTTAACAACTGAGTAAGCTGGTGAATGTTTTATAACTGTATCGGCAACAATAGGGCTGGGAGGAATGATTGTATTGTTGGCAGTAACTAATCCAAAACCAGCCTTCCATGTGTTGCCCACTGAAACAGGAAGTTTGCCTCTGGCGTTTGTACTTCCCATGATAACTTTTGCTGCCGCCAGTTCGGCTTGCGGGTTGTCTTGCCAGGCAACCAGCAGGCTCTTCATCCCTGTATTTGGTTGAAAATAATCTGCTGCATAAGCTGATGCAAAAACCACGAGACTAATTTTTTTTGTTTTGCTGAGGTCATTTACAAACTGAATTACCTGATTTTCGATGCCGTATTTTTTAGCTGCAAGCATATTGGTGCTCTGTATGCTAACAATAACATAATCGAAAGGCCCGAGGTCTTTTTTGATTTGAGCAAGTTGCTCAGGGGTAGGGGACTTGGGTATGCTGAAGTGATCGGCTACCAGCCCCATATTGGCCAGGTGTTTCTGAAACTGAGTACTTCGGCTGCTGCCAACAGACAGGGTTGCGATTTTTCGATGGGCTGCCTGATTAATTGGAATTGCCTCATCCTGGTTTATCAGAAGTGTCATGGATTCTTCAAAAAGCCTGTAAGCAAGGTCCTTGTATTCCTGACGGTTCAGGTCTTTGCTCAGGTTTTCAGCAAAAGCAGGACGATACTGATGCAGTCCGGCCCTGAATTTATATTGCAGGACTTTCCGGCAGCTCTCTTCGATTCTCGCTGCAACTATAGGGTCGTTAATCGCCGCATCTGCAATGGTTTTAATAGCCAGGGGAACATTCACCGGCAACAATAAGATATCGTTGCCTGCCATTAAGGCGAGAAGCTCAAGGGCTCCCGGAGCGTGGTAATCAGTAACACCCTTCATGTCGAGTCCATCGGTGACTATAAGCCCTTCGAAACCTGCTTGTTCCTTAAGTAGTCCTGTCACAACATTGCGTGAGAGCGAAGCAGCAAGGTCCTTTCGGCTTTCATAGGCAGGAAAATTTACATGGGCAATCATGATGCCGGCAACACCCTGGTCTATCAGGTATTTAAATGGAAGCAGTTCGTTTTTTTCAAGATAGACGGGCTGATGATTCACCACGGGAAGGGTATAATGCGAGTCGGTTTGCGTATCGCCATGGCCCGGATAATGTTTTGCTGTTGTTATAATCCCTTGTTCCTGAAGTCCTTGTGCGTAGGCCCATCCTTTTTCGGAAACCAGTACAGGGTCTTCGCCAAAAGCCCTCAATCCGATCACAGGGTTGGCCGGATTGCTGTTGACGTCAACTACCGGCGCGAAATTCATGTGAATTCCCATTCGTTTGCATTGTTCGCCAATCTGACGGCCCATTTCATAAATAAGGTTGTTGTCGCCTACAGCTCCAAGTGCCATCTGCAGGGGATATTGAACCGTCCCCTCAACACGCATGGCAAGTCCCCACTCAGCATCAATAGAAACAAGCAGAGGTGTTTTCGACATCTGCTGCCATCTATTGGTCTGGATGAGCTGGTCACCGGCTTTGCCTTTGAAAAAGGTTATCCCGCCGATGTTGTGGTTTTTGATCCATACGTCAAGTCGGCTGTCATAAGGCTGTCCGGGCTGGTTGGCACGTACAACCATTAATTGGGCAATACGCTCTTCGAGGCTCAGGCTGTTATAAACCGAATCAACCCATTGAGATTCTTTTGTGTTTTGTTTGGTCAGGTACTCCTGAGACCTTGTTTCGGTACTAAAAAGTAGCGACAATGACATCATTGTCAACAAGATCATCTTAAGGGGGAGGCTGGTACAGTTGAGGTTCATTGATATCTGGGCTTAATCCGAAACAGGCCCAAAAATAACATAATTCGTGATGTTGGTTACTGCCGGATTGGGACAGAGGAGAGTGGACTGACTTAGACTCAGTTGCATACTAATGATAATCAATTTATTGGTACATTGATTGGTTCGTCTTCTTGATAAAGTGTTAATAAATGGTTAATCAATAGAGCCATTCTTTACGTACTTTTGTCCTTTTGCCATTTGATGGATTTATTTATTGATAATCAGACCTCAACAAAAATTGTATGACTCAAGTTGCCGAACTGAAACAAATTGCCAGCCAGGTGCGTCGGGATATTATACGAATGGTTCATTCGTGCCAATCGGGACATCCGGGTGGTTCACTTGGATGCGCGGATTTAATGACAGCACTGTTTTTTAGTGAATTAAATCACGATCCATTGGCATTCAGTATGGAGGCCAGGGGTCAGGATGTTTTTCTGCTGTCGAACGGCCATATCAGTCCGGCTTTCTACAGTGTATTAGCCAGATCGGGGTATTTTCCGGTTAGCGAGCTGTCAACATTCAGGATGATACATTCGAGGCTGCAGGGTCATCCTGCAACCCTCGAAAACCTGCCAGGAGTGCGTATGGCTTCAGGATCCCTTGGTCAGGGCTTGTCTGTCGGTTGTGGTATGGCCGAAGGCAAAAAGCTTGACAAGGATGATTCGCTAGTGTTTGTGTTGATGGGAGATGGCGAACAGCAGGAAGGACAGATATGGGAAGCCGCCTTGTATGCCTCACACCGAAAACTCGACAGACTTATCGGAATAGTGGATTATAATGGCAAACAAATTGACGGGCCGGTTGATCAGGTGATGTCACTGGGCAACCTCAGAGCAAAATATGAAGCCTTTGGATGGAAGGTTATTCCGTTTGACGGCAATGTTATGGAGGAAGTTGTCGAAACACTGAAGATGGCTCGTGGCGAAGCAGGAAAGGGTGTACCACAACTATTGCTTATGAAAACAGAAATGGGTAAAGGGGTTGATTTTATGATGGGTACACACAAATGGCATGGCGTAGCCCCAAATGATGAACTTGCTGCCAAAGCTCTGTCCCAACTTAAGGAAACCCTTGGAGATTATTGAAATCCATATGGGCAAAGCAGGAAAACAACCTATGTCGGGCCAAGGGCATAACAGAAACAGAACATCAGCAAGACTTCTGATATATATCCTGCAATCATTGTTTGTTTGGTTCCTTGTTTTATCAGGCTTATCGCTCTCTGCCCAGCCTTCTCAGGAAAAGACAGAGCTGAAAAGGATTCTATTTGTTTTTGATGCCTCCCAGAGTATGTGGGGGAAGTGGGAGGGGAAATCCAAAATGGAACTTGCCAAAGCATTGCTAATCAGGGTTGTGGACAGTCTTCAACAGGTGCCGGACACCGAACTTGCGCTGAGGCTTTATGGTCATCAGTTTCCTTATCCACCCGGAAAATGCACCGATTCGAAATTAGAAGTTGCCTTTGCTAAAAATAACCACTTTCGTATTAAGGCTGTATTGAGGAACCTGGTACCCAAAGGGACAACACCTATTGCTTATGCTATCGGTGAAGCAGCCAAAGATTTCGAAGGAATGACCGACAGCCGCAATATGATCATCCTGATTACCGACGGGCTTGAAGAGTGTGGCGGAGATCCCTGCGCAGTTTCCCGCGAACTGCAGAGTAAGGGAATTATCATGAAACCTTTTGTTATTGGTCTGGGAACAGGTATGAGCGGTGAACTTGACTGTATCGGAACCTATTTCGATGCCGACGATGCCGACAATTTTGCCAAAGCGCTCAACCTCGCACTGAAACAGGTGTCGAAAGACCTGACTACCGTTACTGTTGAACTTGCTGACGGCAATGATGTGTCCCGGGTAACTGATATTGTAATGACTTTCTATGAGCAGCCTGGCAATACACCCGCATCAAGTTTTGTCCACACGCTTACTTCCTCTGGAATAGCTGACACCCTGTATCTTGATCATCATCCACAATACAGACTGGAGCTCCACACAAGGCCATCTCTGAATCTGAATCAGATTAATCTTCTCGAAAAGCAGCACAACACCATCAGAATACCGGTATTACAAGGAAAAATTCAGTTGTCGGCCTCGGGATCCATGCCCTTTGGCAAAGAATTGTATGGTTTGGTGAAGCGTTGCGGTAAAGACGAAATTATCCATGTGATTCATGCCGGTCAGGCAGAGGATTTTCTTGCCGGATGTTATGATGTTGAGGTGTTGAGTCTTCCGCGCCTTATTTTTGAAGGAATTGTGCTGGAAGAAAAGCAGACACGGCATATTACCGTACCTCAGCCCGGAGTGCTTGTTTTGCAACGACGTCATCCGGTCATCGGCGACCTGTTTGTTGAGCATGATGGTAAGCTGGTCTGGATATATAGCCTCGACAGTGAATCCGTCACTACCGAATCGCTGGTGCTGTTGCCGGGAAATTACAGAGTAATCTATCGGGCTTCCAGGGCCCGCAAGGCTGCATATACCAGGGAGTTGAATATTACCATTACGCCTGGAAAAAGTTTAAAAGTGAAATTATGACACATATGAACATTCAGATTATCAACCATCAGGATACACGTTCGGGCTATGGTGATGCCATGCTTGAACTTGGCAGGGAGAACCCGCAAATTGTAGCGCTATGTGCCGACCTCACGGGTTCTCTCAAGCTTGATGCTTTTGAAGGAGCATTCCCCGACAGGTTTTTTCAGACGGGCATCTCAGAGGCCAATATGATTGGAATGGCAGCTGGCCTCGCAACGGCGGGATTTATACCCTTCACCAGCACTTTTGCCAACTTTTCGACAGGCAGGGTTTACGACCAGATCAGACAGTCTGTGGCTTATTCAGGAAAGAATGTTAAAATATGTGCCTCACATGCCGGTCTTACATTGGGAGAAGACGGCGCTACACACCAGATACTTGAGGATATCGGGCTGATGAAAATGCTTCCCGGTATGACAGTTATTAACCCTTGTGATTACAACCAGACCAAAGCAGCCACTAAAGCCATTGCCGGACACAAGGGGCCTGTTTACCTTAGGTTTGGGCGTCCGAAAGTGCCTAATTTTATTCCTGAAACAACGCCGTTTATCATTGGGAAAGCCTTGTTGCTGCAACCTGGAAGTGATGTTTCTGTTTTTGCTACCGGACACATGGTTTGGAAGGCCTATGAAGCAGTTCAGGTACTGAAGCAGAATGGAATCATTGCCGAACTCATCAACATACATACAATCAAACCCCTTGATGAGGAGGCTGTGCTGGCCTCTGTTGCCAAAACCCGTTGTGTGGTCACAGCCGAGGAACATCAGATGAATGGTGGTCTAGGTGATAGTATTGCTCAGTTGCTTGCACGAAAGCTTCCGACTCCTGTCGAAATGGTTGCGGTTGACGACCGCTTCGGCCAGAGCGGCAAGCCTGAAGAATTGCTGGCAGCCTACGGACTTGAAACCTCTGATATCGTCTCAGCCTGCATGAAAGTGCTCTCAAGGACAAACTCCTGACAGAAAGTTACTGGCATATTGTAGCTCCACCTGACCACTATGCGCACAGGTGTAAGACTAGGTTATTTATGATGTGCCCGAATCTTATTTACCTTTGCAACAGCAGTTCAATCGTCTATGCGTATTTATTTAATTGGGTACATGGCCTCTGGCAAAAGCACTATTTCAGTAAGGCTGGCCAAAGCAATCGGGTTTACCAGGATAGATATGGATGAATTGTTTGAAGAGCGTTACAAGATAAGCGTTTCCGATTTTTTTGCGAAGTATGGCCAGGAGGCATTCAGGCAGCTCGAAAGTCAGTTATTGAAAGAAACTGAGAACATTGATCATGCTGTCATTTCATGCGGAGGAGGCACACCTTGTTTTTACGACAATATGTACTGGATGAACCAGCATGGAATAACGGTTTACCTGAGTCTGCCAGCCGAAGTTATCGTTAATCGCCTCCAGAATTCCCGAAAAAAACGACCATTGATCGCTTCAAAAACAGCAGACGAACTTCCTGTGTTTGTAAAAGAGCAGCTTCGCCGCCGGAACATATACTACAGTCAGGCACGAATTGTTTTCCCTGCTGTTTCAGCCGAAATCAGTAAACTGGTTGAGTTAATAGAAGGTTTCGCCCGCTTTAATAAACCTCAGATGCCTGATTCGCTTTAATCGGATTGTTGAATTTGTCGTTCTTAAACAAGTTATAATTCAACGATACATAAAATACATTTGCATCAAAGTTCTCGTATGGTTTCGTCTGAACGCCATTTTTTGTTTCGGTGAAGTTCTTGTTGAAAAATCCGGTCAGGTAATACTTGAACTTAAGATTTGTTCCGCCCTTGAACTGCACGCCAACCATAACAGTATGGTAATAGAGGGGTTGGCGATTACTGAACCAAACATTGAATTTGTCGGTTTTCTTTTCGTTCACAAAGGTTTTTTCCTTGTAGTTAAACGGGAACTCAATTTCGTATCCGCCATACAGAAAACTACCCTGCATATTTCCCAGTTTTATTCCCAAAGGAATACCGGCATTATAACTCCGGAATTTTTTGCGAACATCAGAGTTGGGCACATCATAAATAAAACCTACGTTCCTGATATTAAATCCTGTAAATACCCCAAAGTTCTCATGCGGATCATAATTGAGCAGGTTCTGGAAGTTGAATACAGGTGAGAAACGCACAATATTACCCTCCTCATTTCCATTATTATCAATATTGGCAAAAGAAAATACAATTTCGCCTGCTGAAGTGGAATACCATTCGTTGCTTTGGGAAGTTGCAGCTAATGAGGCACAAAGAATGAATAATGCTAATAGACTTTTTTTCATTTTGATGGTGTTTAGGTTTTTATATAGCAAAGACAAGAATGCAGGATAAAAAGTTACAGCGAAAATAAAGAATTATTCAGCAATTAATAACTTCCTGTGAAGCAACACAATATTTTCAACATGATGTGTTTGGGGGAACATATCAACCGGCTGGACAACAATAATATCATAGTGTTCCTTCAGGGTCATCAGGTCGCGGGCCTGAGTTGCGGGGTTGCAACTGATATACACAATTTTTTCTGCGGCAATTTTGATGAGTTGCTCCACAACTTTAGGATGCATACCAGATCGGGGAGGGTCGGTAATGACCACATCAGGCTTGCCGTATTGCATTACAAATGAATCATCGAGCATCGAAGCCATGTCGCCGGCAACAAAGCTAACATTGCTGAGCTGGTTGTCAGTTGCATTAATTCTTGCATCGCTTACAGCAGATTCAACATATTCAATGCCAACCACTTCTTTCACTGAATGCGCAATATAACAGGCAATGGTTCCGGTGCCGGTGTATAGGTCATACACCAGTTCATTGCCCTTGAAAGATGCAAGTTCATAGGCTAATCTGTAGAGGCTTTCTGCCTGTTTCGGATTGGTCTGGTAAAAGGAAAGCGGACCGATCCTGAAGTTCAGATCAGGTTTGCCCGGCACGGGCGATGCCATAGTTTCTGATAAATAGGATTCGCCGTGAACCACACTAAAATCCAGGTCGTTAATGGTGTCGTTCTTTTTAGGGTTGACTACATGAACAAGAGAATGAATTTCGGGAAAGGAAGATGTTAGCAAAGGGAAAAGCTCCTGATCTATTTTGGGGTTTGTTTCGGATGTTACAAGAATGACCATTACACGGCCTGCACTGGTGTTGCGGATGATCAGGTTACGCATCAGTCCGCTGTGGCTGCGTGTGTCGTAAAACGGCATTTTTTCACTCAGAGCCCAGTTCCTTACAGCCAGACGAATATCGTTCGAGGGATTTTCCTGCAGCAAACATTCGTCAATATCCAGGATGCGGTCGAACATTCCGGGAAGGTGAAAGCCGAGCCCATTCATATCCTGTTGGTTAAGCTGATCGAAAGGAGTGGGTTGGGTGAGCCATTTTCGGCTCGAAAAAGTAAACTCGAGTTTGTTGCGGTAGAAGAATTGCCTTTCTGATCCCACAATGGGACGTAGAGGAATGGAAACGAGGCCTGCAAGGCGTTCCAGGTTGTCTTTCACCTGTTTTTCCTTGTAATGCAGTTGCCAAGTGTAGTCGAGATGTTGCCAGCGGCAGCCCCCGCAGGTGCCGAAATGACGGCAGGATGGAGGCGTTCGCTGCTCGGAAGCTTTGCTGATCCGGAGGATACGGCCTTCCATAAATCTTCTTTTGTTTTTGTACACCTCAACATCTAAAATATCTCCGGGTGCGGCATACGGTACAAAAACTATCTTTTCGGCATGTTTGGCAACTGCCATGCCTTCGGAACCGGCATCAATAACTGCTAGACCCTCGACAAACAAACGCTCCTTCTTTTTTTTCTTCATGATGCGGCCTTTTCTGAAACTTTTTCTGCAAAAGTAACATATAAGCCTTTATTGATTTATTGCAATCTGCCGGAATCTTGTTGCGTGATTTTTTTCTTAAAATTGGAATTTAGTGTCAATATTGGAATTGTTCAAGTAGCTTATTATTTTTTAAATACTTATAAAGCATATTTTTAACTTTTATGATATTTGCTGGCATAGCGTTTGATTTAATGATCAATAAAATTTTTATATGAAACACATACGTCCAAACAGCTTGGCTACCGTATTATTTTTGATTGTTTTTGTTATTGGTGGGTGCCGTAAAGAGAGCAACAATCCGAATTTGAAACCTGATTTCAAGGAACTGAAAATCCCGGAGGGTTTTAACTGGTCGGCAATAACCAGCTACACCCTCAAGGTTGATGTGTTTGTTGATGGGGCCAAAACAGACAAGTTAGATGGTTCGCCCCTCGACTTGCTCGACGGTTCCGGCGCCAGACTTGATCGTCTGACAGTGATTGACGGTTCGGTGGAATTTTTCTTTCGCCTGCCCTCTGGTGTTGACATGGTCCGTGTGTACAGTCCGGGCGCTAACCGATCCTATGATATTGAACCTGGCGCTGCTTATCTGGAATTTGATGTTTCATATCAGCAACTGAAATCTTTTGGGCCTGACAGCGACGGCGACGGTATTGCGGATGCCTTCGATGATTTTCCAAACGATGCTTCAAAGGCTTATAACATAGCATATCCGGCCGTGAAGCCTCAAAACAGCATTGCTTATGGTGACATGAATCACATTCTTAAGCAGTCAAATTCGTTGGTAACACAAACCTTTGAGTCGGGGAGCCGAAATGCCGAACAGGCTCTTTGCTGGCAGTTTTTTAGCACCAATATTGTTGGAGCTGAAACCATCTCAGGACAGTTCTCAATGCGCACTGGTCAAATGTCGAGCCTTTCGAATACCCACGACCTTATTTCGCCCTGGATCGAATTTGACGGATCAGGTACAATTGATTTCAAACACAAGATAAATAACTTTTCAGGGAGTTCCAAGTTTTTGGACGTGAAGGTAATAAACTTCCCTGAGCTTACTGAGACACTGATTTACACCTACACATACAGTAACGGCAATCTGAGTCAGACCGTTTCAGTTCCCGTAACGTTCAGTGGTGTGCATCAAATCAAGTGGGTTTTTTACGGAAGTGGCGGTAACAGTCGTGGTTTTCTGGATGATATCGTAATCAGCGGCACATCTGTCGCCGACATCAGCAGCAATACCGGCAGCGGTGTTTGCTCGGTTCAGACCGGTGGTGGTGGTGGTGGAGGTTCATCCTCAAACTATCCAGGAGGTAATAATTATTATTTTCAGATTTTTGAAGACTTGTGGCCCAGCAGGGGCGATTATGACTTCAATGATATGGTGCTTGCAAACCGGGTAACCTTCAACCGCAACGCACAGAACTTTGTTGTCGGCGGTTCGGTCGAAACCAAGGTCATGGCTGTAGGAGCGTCAATTGAGAGCGGAATTGGAATGGAGTTTTTCAAAGCCAACAGCAACCACACTCAGCTCACCTATTTTACAAATTCAGTTATCTTCAGTGGCAACGGAGTGGCTGCCGATCCTGATGTGGCCAATGCAGTACGCCTGTTCGACAACGTGCGCGACTGGCAGAGTGTTCCCTATTCGAACACCGGAGGTCTGGGTCCCGATGGAGCACCACAGACAATTAGTTACGATTTCACCATACCCTCCGGAACCTTACAGCACCTCGAAATATTGGTTTACTTATTCAGGTCGGACAATCCTCAATGGCAGGTGCGCACTTTTGGATCGCCACCAACAAGCCATGCCGATATGGGTTTATTTGGAACCATTGATGACCAATCGCCGCTTTCGTGGGATTGGGATGTTAATTCAAGCTTTGCATTTCCCCGAACAGGACAGAACGCATTTTACCGCACAGAGAACAATCACCCATGGTCTATTGAATTCATCGCTACAGAGTTTAAAGTACCTTTTGAGAAAAAATCAATTTTGATGGCCTATCCGCAATTCCGCGACTGGGCTGAGTCTGGCGGAAGTGTAAATACAGGTTGGTACAACAATCCCGATAATGCACATATTTATATTCCAAACTATTAATCAGTTTTTATACAGATTATCAATTTATTAGACAAACAATCACTTGAAAACCGGCAGCGATGCCGGTTTTTTGCTTTTTACATACTGTTGTTTTATCTTTGTTGAAAACATAAGTTATATGAAGGTACTTACAATTGATCAGATCAGAGAAGCGGATCGTTTTACCATAGATAATGAGCCTGTTGCATCAATTGACCTGATGGAACGGGCAGCACTCGCCTTGTTTGAGTGGTTTAAGAAAAGGTTGCAGCCAGAACAAACGGTGCAGATTTTCTGCGGTATGGGCAACAACGGTGGCGATGGGTTGGCCCTGGCCAGGCTTTTGATTAACAATGGCTTTCAGGTAATGACACATATTGTGTTGTATGGCCCCACCAATAGTAGCGATTTCAGGACGAACCTCGAAAGGCTTCGCGACATCAGGTTTGCAAGCATTACTGAAATAGGCCCGGAAACAGTTTTTCCTGTCATCGAAAAAGGCCATCTGGTGGTGGATTGTTTGTTTGGTTCGGGCCTTAACAAAGCTGTGACTGGATTTGTTGCCGGACTTATAGAGCATATCAACGACTCAGGAGCAGTTGTGGTTTCGGTGGATATGCCTTCGGGACTTTTTGCTGACAAACCAACCGAATTACTAAAGAAACATGTGGTAAGGGCCGATTACACTTTAAGTTTTGAAACGGCTAAACGCTCGTTCCTTGTTCCTGAAAACGAATTGTATGTAGGTCAGTGGGAAGTGCTTCCAATTGGGCTCCACCACGAGTACCTCCGTGATGTCAAAGTTGATAATTACTTAATAAGCAGGCAAGAAATCAGACAGTTGCTTAAAAACAGGCAGAAGTTTTCGCATAAAGGCAGCTTTGGCCATTCGCTAATACTCGCAGGTTCTTTTGGGAAAAGCGGTGCAGCTGTACTTTCAGCAATGGCTTGTCTGCGCGCGGGAACAGGTCTGTTGCATATTCATACCCCCATCTCATCGGCTGTGGCATTGCAGGTAGCCGTGCCGGAAGCTATGCTCAGCCTCGACCCCGATGATACTGTTGTGAGCAGGTTGCCACATCTTGGACCTTTCAATGCTGTGGCAGCCGGTCCCGGACTTGGGATGGATGAGCAGACTGCCAAGGTGATCCGATTACTTATTCAGGAATCTAAACTGCCTTTGGTTCTCGATGCAGATGCACTGAACATTTTGTCGGAGAATAAAACATGGCTTTCATTTTTGCCTGCCGGTACCATAATCACCCCTCATGCACGAGAGTTTGAGCGTCTGGCCGGCGGATGGAAGGATAGTTTTGAACGTATCGAAATGCAGAGGGAGTTTTCAGAGCGGTTTAAGCTTTTTGTGGTGTTTAAAGGTGCACACACCTGCATTTCAACCCCGGGGGGTGATTGCTGGTTTAACACTACAGGCAATCCTGGCATGGCTACTGCAGGGAGCGGGGATGTGCTCACAGGCATCATAACAGGTCTGCTGGCACAGAATTACAGCCCATTTGAAGCTTCACTTACCGGGGTTTACCTGCACGGCCTTGCCGGCGACTTTGCGCTGGACAGCCAAAGCCACGAATCATTGATTGCAACAGATATTATTGCGCATTTGGGACATGCATTTAATGCTTTAAGGTTGGAGGAGTGAGTTGCGGGTTGCGGGTTTCGGGTTGCGGGTTGCGGGTTAGGCTGATTTTCAGTTCCGTTTCACCATTTTGGCAGTTGTTGCTGGTGGGAAGCATTCACTCGAGGATTCAGCCACATCAAAAATCGGAAATTTTAAGCTGAGCCTGCCGAAGTTCAAAAATCTTAAATCTTTCTATAACATTTATTTACGATTTAAGATTGAATAATTTTGGATTTAAGATCGGGTGAGTGCATATATTGTTTTCAGTTTCACCATTTTGGCCGAGGTCGTTGCTGGGAAATTGTCACCTGATAATTCAGTAAAAGCTGAATTAGCAGATCCCTTTAGGGTTAGGGGTAAAACGCTAAAAATCAACCACACTTTGCACACTAACTTGCTGATAAAATTTTGTTTACGACTAGTTTCAGGTGAATTAGTATGCCAATTTGACAAATAATGTTAAACATTAGTATAAACCGGTCAACGCTATTCAGGCATTGACAATCCGCCACCCGCAACCCGCCACCCGCAACCCGGAACCCGGAACCAGAAACAAGGAACAAGGAACCAGGAACAAGAAGCCAGAAACCAGCAACCAGCACAAACTTGCAAACCTCCCAACACATCAGATGTGCTGTTCTGCAACAATCCTGTCTTCTGTAAGGTCGTCTTCGAGGCGCAGGTTATTGATGATGAACTGTTGTCTGTCGGGGGTGTTTTTGCCCATGTAAAATTCGAGCAGGTCGCTGATTGAGAGGTCTCGTTTGAGGATCACAGGTTCGAGGCGCATGCTTGGTCCGATAAAAAATCTGAATTCGTCGGGTGAGATTTCTCCCAATCCTTTGAAACGGGTGATTTCGGGGTTGGTGCCCAGTTTATGAAGTGCTGCCACGCGCTCCTCTTCAGAATAGCAATAAATGGTTTCCTTTTTATTTCTTACCCTGAACAGAGGTGTTTGCAGTATGTACAGATGTCCTGCCTTAACAAGTTCGGGATAAAACTGCAGGAAAAATGTGAGCAGCAGCAAGCGGATGTGCATGCCATCAACATCGGCATCGGTTGCTATCACTATGTTGTTGTACCTGAGGTTTTCGATGGACTCATCAATATTTATGGCAGCCTGAAGCAGGTTGAACTCCTCGTTTTCGTACACAATTTTTTTTGTCAGCCCGTAGCAGTTAAGTGGTTTGCCTTTAAGGCTGAACACAGCCTGTGTTTGCACATCGCGGCTTTTGGTGATGCTTCCCGAAGCCGAATCGCCCTCGGTGATAAAAAGGGTGGTCTCTAAACGCTTTTCGTGGTTGGTGTTGAAATGAATGCGACAATCGCGTAGTTTTTTGTTGTGCAGACTGGCTTTTTTGACGCTTTCCCGGGCCAGTTTTTTAATGTTGGCCATATCCTTCCGTTCTTTCTCACTCTGCATGATCTTCCGCTGAAGCGCTTCTGCCGTTTCGGGGTTCATGTGCAGGTAGTTGTCGAGGTGGCGCTTGATGATGTCGCTGATGAAGGTCCTGATGCTCCTGCCCTCGGGTTCCATATATTGTGAGCCGAGTTTGGTTTTGGTTTGTGATTCAAACACAGGTTCCTGAACTTTAAGGCTGATGGCAGCCACAAGGGAGTTTCTGATGTCGGACACATCGTAATCCTTGTTGTAAAACTCCCTGATGGTCTTCACTATAGCTTCCCTGAATGCGTTTTGATGCGTGCCTCCCTGTGTGGTGTTTTGTCCGTTAACAAAGGAGTAGTATTCCTCGTTGTAGGTGTTGTTGCTGTGGGTGAATGCACACTCAAAATCTTCTTCGCGGATATGAATTATGGGATAGGTCATGGTATCGGGCCCGGCCATATTCCGTTCGAGCAGGTCGAGGAGTCCGTTTTTTGCATGGAATTTCTGCCCGTTGAACAGGATGGTGAGTCCGTTGTTGAGAAACACATAATTCCACAGCATCTCTTCCACATACTCGTGCAGGTAGCGGTAATTCCCAAAAATACCCTCATCAGGTCTGAAGGTGATGTGTGTGCCGTTTTTATCTGCTGAGGGGGCAATAGCCTGATCAAGGCTTAGCTCACCGCAGGAATATTCAACCACTTTGGTTTGGCCTTCGCGTACCGACTGCACCTTAAAAAATGACGACATTGCATTGACTGCCTTTGAACCAACACCGTTTAGCCCAACGGCTTTTTTGAATACACTGGAGTCGTATTTAGCACCTGTATTAATCTTGCTCACACAATCAATAACTTTGCCCAGCGGCATGCCTCTGCCATAATCCCTTACCGAAACCAGGTTTTCTGTGATGGTGATTTCAATAACTTTTCCATTGCCCATCACAAATTCGTCAATGCTGTTGTCTATGATTTCTTTAAGCAATACATAAATACCATCATCGTGTGAGGTGCCGTCACCCAGCTTTCCAATGTACATGCCCGGCCTCAGGCGTATATGCTCTTTCCAGTCTAATGTCCTGACGCTGTCGTCAGTATAATTGCCGGAGTTAACAATGGGATCAATCTCGCTCATGGCGCAAAATTACCTTTTTTTTAAGGGAAGTTTGGCCGGGGTTTGATGATTTGCTAACAACTTCTGTTTGCAACCTTTCATTATTTCTTTGCCACAGATTTGTGAAAAAAAAAGCAGGATTCAGGATGAATTGTTTGCGCCACCATCACGTTTTACTGTTATGGAAAGAGACTTTTTGCGGACTTGGCCGATTTGGGACATACTTGATAACTTCTTGAAATTTCACGGGAAAATGCATTATTTTTGTCCGGGAGCATGAATGAGGGGAGCAGATGATCGGACAGCTTTGTTTTTATCAAAGCTTTGATCTGATCTGGGCCTCACAAAATGCCGTTCTAAATTTTTAGCAAAATTAATTTGCCAACATTTGTGTAACAAAATAAAACCAATACAACATGACGCTGATTAAAACCACCGATGCAGATTTTAATGAAATGATCACAGCCAACGACAAAGTAATCGTGAAGTATTATGCCGACTGGTGTGGTACCTGCCGCCTTTTTGCGCCCAAGTTCAAGCGTATGGCCGAAGACCCGCAGTACGAGGGGGTAGTATTTCTGGACGTGAATGCCGAAGAAAATCAGGAAGCACGCAAAATGGCCGGAGTTGACAACCTTCCATTTTTTGCCACTTTCAGCAAAGGCATATTAGCCGAAGGCAAGGCTACTGCCAAAGAAGAAAAAATCATTGAAATGATCAAGAATTTAAGCTCATGAAAATTCCTGCCATAAAAAAACTCATTGAGAGCTACAGCGTTGCCCAGCTTCAACAAGCTGAGAACGAACTATACGATGAGCAATTGCCTTCAATAGAAGTAGAAGGTGAAGACGAAGGAGAACAGCTTACACACATCATTGCGGCTCTTTGGATCAAGAATGATATGGTCGCCAGCGGTTCTGACCTGAAAACCTCGCTCCGCAACTACACCCAGAAAGTGAGAAAATCGATTGATTGAATCTTGATTTTCGCAAACCACTGACTGTCTGAACACAATATTCCAATCTATGAAGATGAATAGTTTTATACTGTTTTTTGTGCTGCTAATATTAGCATGTACCAAAGAAAAAGAAGAAAAGCCCCAGCCCCCAGTGTCAGACTACAAGCAATTTGGGAGTTTAAGCGAACTGGAACAGACGATCCTTCAGCTTATTTCTTTGCCTGATTCGCTCGCCAGGGTTCAACGGATGAATGCCCTGTGGGACAGCCTGAAAACCAACAGGCAAATACCGTTTGCCGTTGGCGATTCCGTAATGTTTTTTTATAAAGGTCAGGTCAACACTGTTTTATGGGCAGGAGATTTTAATTCATGGAACCCAAACACAAGCGGTTGGGCAGGCCAGAGGATAGGTCAAAGTGATATTTTTCAGGTGAAAAGAACATTCCCATCCGATTCAAGGCTCGATTACAAACTAGTGATCAACAATAACTGGGTGCTCGATCCGGCAAATAGTTATGTGCAGTATAGCGGTTTCGGCCCAAACAGCGAACTACGCATGCCCGACTGGGTTTTTCCGAAGGAAACAGTGCGTACCGAAGGAGTCAACAGGGGAACACTGGGTGCCAACCAGCTTATTCACAGCAGTTCTGGTTATCTTGGCTATCAGGTGCAGTATAAAGTTTACCTTCCATATGGATACGAAACACTTAACAACATCCCGGTTATTTATGTAACTGATGGACACGAATATGCCGATGACCGGCTCGGTGCGATGGTGATTGTGCTCGACAACCTGATCCATCAGCGGAAAATTAAGCCGTTGATTGCTGTTTTCGTTGATCCCCGCAATCCTTCAAATCTTTCGCAAAACAGGCGGATGGACGAATACAGGGCCAACATACGCTTTGCAGGTTTTCTGGCTGAAGAACTTGTGCCACAAATTGATGCTGACTATAAAACTAACCCTTCAGTTAACAGTCGTGCGATTCTGGGAACATCGCTCGGTGGATGGAATTCTGCTTTTACGGGCATTCGCCATCCGGAGACTTTTGGGCTGATTGGCATTCATTCACCTGCATTCGATCAGGCAATACTCCAGGAATACAACAGCCAACCTCAGGTTCAGCTGAAAATTTTCATGAGCACGGGCTTGATCAACGACACCCAAAATCAGGCAAGGGCCATGCGTGACATCATGCAGGCAAAGGGTTATCCCCTAAAATACATTGAAGTAAACGAGGGTCATTCGTGGGGTAACTGGCGCGCGCTCATTGAAGAACCCTTAGTTTATTTCTTTCCTCCTGAATGAGTGAATCAGGATTGTTTTTTGCAGGTATTTAAGCCAAATGGGGCATAAAGCGGACAAAAATTGATCAGGGCTGTGGCCACAGGAATAATTCCGATAAGACCTAACCAACTGCCATAAAATATACCAGCGGCTCCTATAGCCAGGCCCAATACGATACGGATAACCTTGTCAACACTTCCGACATTCTTTTTCATAGTGATATTATTTGATTGAAGCACAAAAGTAAGGTATATGAGAAGCCTTGTCAGTGACTTTGGTTACAGTTGATCCAATATTTCAATTTTTCCCCTGTGGTTTTTAATCAATCCCTGTTTTTCGAGTTGTTTCAGCAAGCGTGAAACTACTTCACGGGCTGTGCCCAATTCATTTGCCAGTTGCTGATGGGTAGCGGTAATGAACCTTCCCGAAATCGAATGCCTGGTTTTTAGCAGCCGCAGCAAGCGGAAGTCAATATGTTTAAAAGCGATTTCATCCACAACACCGATCATTTCATTGAAGCGTTTGTGGTAGAGTTCCATCACAAATTCCCTCATTTCAGCATGTTTCACAAATATTTCACGAATAATGCTAACGGGAATCAAAATTGCTTCGGTTGGTTCTTCGGTAATGGCAATGGCTTTGGAGGGTTTCATGTTTAAGCCCGAAGAAATGCTCAGTGCACAACTTTCGCCTGATTTTATGGTGTACAGCAGTATTTCCCTGCCAGATTCGTCGGTTCTGACAACCTTGATGTTGCCATTTAGAACAAAAGGAATCAGGTTAATTTCGTCTCCCTCGTCCAAAATCCGTTGACCTGCCTTAATCAGTGTGTGCCTGCAGCCTTGCAGTTGTTTGATAAGTTCCTGGTCTTGAAATCCAAATAGTTCTATCACCATAATATTTATTCCCGATTGCGCAGGATTGATCTTATTCCCTTGTAGAAATCATTCAGATCGGCTTTGGTCAGGAGTAATTCATTCAGCTTTGTTTGTGTAAGTTTTCTAAACACAAGCCATTGATATACAACTGTGGCCACATAAGCGACAGAAGCACTAATTCCTGCCCCAACTAATCCCCATAATGGTATGAGTATGAAAATGAGGGGTATGGTAATTCCCAGTCCGATCAGTGCGGCGGTGAGGTTGTATGTTGGTTTGCCCATTCCCGAAAAGTAATGGCTAAAGATAGTGTTGGCTGACAAGGCGATAACACCGGGAGCCAGACTCAGGATCACATAAGTGATGTCGCCGAAATCTTTTGTAAGTATCCGTTCAAATACGAACCGCGGAATGGCAAGGAGGATCAAGATAGCCAAAGTAGTTGCCAGGACAGAAAACTTAAGCAACTGAATACTGATGTGTCGTGAATATTCGGTATCGGTGCTGTTGCTGATCCGCGAATACTGAACCAGTGAAATGCTTTGTCCGATCAGGCGAAGGCCCTCGGTCAGCTGAACGCCAGAGTTATAAATTCCTACAGCTCCATATCCTGAGAAAGCCCTGAGGAAATAAAAGCTAAGCCTCTTGTTCAGCAGGTGGAGTACCCCCGAAAGTTGCATGATGCTCCCAAACCGGAGCATTTCATGGAGCAGAAGCCTGAATTCAGCAAAGCGACTCACTGAAAAGCGCGGTCTGATAATAAACAGGCTCACAAGGGCCGGAACAGCATAGCTAACATATAAAGCAAACACAAATGCCTGTTCGTTGCGGATTCCCATGACATAAACAAAAAATGCCATAGCCGATAGCATCAGGCTGAACTGAAGACTGAACAGGCTGTTAAAAACTGCTATTTTTCCCTGTCCCAGCAGGATGCCCATATGGATGCTGTTGAGGCTGTTCATAACCACGAGTATCAGTATATGCAGGGCATAGCCTTCAGGAACCAGACTGTTGATCATGGACGGAAAAAGGCTGAGCATGCCAAAAATCAGGGCTGTCAACAGGGTAACCAACAGTGTCCATGCATAAGAAACAATCATTAGTGAGGTAGGATTGCGGCGTGGTGTGAAATATACCAATGTGCTGCTCATCAGGTCAACAAAAAGCAGGATCAGGCTTATGTCAAGCAAAATGATGCCGGCAATGCCCCAGGCTTCCTTGCCCAGTTCGTTGGCAGCAATCCAAAGAACAATCAGGCCCGAAACTGCATTCAATATTCTTGTGCCGGAGGTGCTTAATATGGTTCGAAGCAACATTCTGTGCTAGATTTTTTTGTTTTTAAAGAACCCTGACCATGTAAAAACAGAGCGTCTGGCTGAAATAACTGTATAGTGTTCGTTTCCGCTCAGATGTACCAGACCACCTCCCATATTCCCTCGTTCAGGTGCGGTAATTCGTTTCATAAATTTGGTTGAGAAATCCTCACTGGTAAGTGAAAGCACTTCGTGCAACTCTATACTGGAGATGTTGTCAGCCGGATTGGCCATTGGCAGCAATAGTTTTTCGTTGTAGTAAATGAGGGGCCCGGCAGGGATTAGCAAAGGTTCGTCCACCTCAATAGGATTCTTGGCATGGGGAGTAAATGATGCCTGGATGTCGTCCGACCAAAAAAGGTTCATCCAGTGCTTGTTGTCGGAGATAGTGTAACACATCAGCCACCATAGGCCGTTGTGTCGAAATATATTTGGAAACAATCCCTCGTATCCCTCAAGAAGCATTTTAAAGGGAGTAAGTTTATGACTCCCTGCATCAAAAGTGAACAGAAACAATTGATCGGAATCCAGTGTTGCAGGCAGACAAAAAAGTGTATTACCATAAACGAAAACACCCGGAAAACAGTGGTTGTGGTCGCTGGCCAGAGCCAGATGGTATAAATCGAATCCGGTTTTTTCCTCTGTGGAATATATCATGCGTTTTCCGGCGTGATTGAATGTGAAGAAAATCCTGTGCCCATAAGCGTCCTGACTCAGAAAAGCCTGACTCATCTGACTTTTCTTAAAAGGCTTAACAAGCCATTTTATACAATCAAAAAACTTTTCAGGCTCAGCGATGAACTGATCCAGGGGTTCAAAAATGAGCCCTATTTGGTAGTCGTCATAAAAGAAATGTTGCCTGATTGATGGTGACAAGCTGGTTGGGTTTTGGGTGTAATAATTCCTTTCAGAGGGTCCTCATTGGACAAAGATACCAAACTTCTCGTGTTGGTATATTCCTGCGTGTTGATCGGTACATTTTTGAGGTTATGAATCAAAGTAGTTTGTAGGTTGCAACTATCTCAAAGTACTTCGGTGGCCGGATACCAAAAGGTCATTTAACGCTGGATTCTGTCATCAGATTCGGGATGTTATTCTTGCAAATATATCCAAAGGAATCACTTATCACTGCAACCCAGCGAAACTTGTATTATTGCTAATGAATTCTTTTTTCAAATTGAAATAATAACAGGCATTTTTAGAAGTTATTTTATTAGTTGTTAGCCTGCCACGAACTATCTGGATATGCTTTAAGCTTCGTCAGGTTGCTTTTTTTTGTGTGGCCAAGGCTCTAACTGTTATATCTTTGAAGCCTAAAAAACCTGCTGACACAGCATGAAACTGTCTATTGTCATTGTCAATTACAACGTTGAGTATTTTCTCGAACAGTGCCTGTATTCAGTTCGTAAGGCTTTGAAAGATATTGAAAGTGAGGTGTTTGTAGTTGACAACAACTCAGTTGACGGCTCGTTGCGTATGCTGCGCGAGAAATTTCCAGAGGTAATTCTTATTGACAACAAGCAGAACCTTGGGTTCAGTAAGGCGAACAATCAGGCCATCAGGATCTCGAAAGGGGAGTATGTGCTGCTGTTGAACCCCGACACAGTTGTTGAAGATGACACATTCAGCAAGGTTATAGCATTTATGGACAGCCACCCTGATGCCGGAGGACTTGGGGTAAAGATGGTTGACGGAAAGGGTAAGTTTCTTCCCGAGTCAAAGAGGGGTCTGCCCACTCCGCTTACCGCCTTTTATAAGATATTCGGCCTTTCGCGGCTTTTCCCTCATTCGAAGCGTTTTTCAAAATATCATTTAGGTTATCTTGATAAAGACCAGATACATGAAGTTGATGTGTTGGCCGGAGCATTTATGCTGATGCGGCGCACAGTACTGGAAAAGACTGGTCTGCTTGATGAAGCTTTTTTTATGTATGGCGAAGATATTGATCTTTCATACAGGATCATTCTTGCAGGATATAAGAATTACTATTTCCCTGTAACAAGAATCATTCACTACAAAGGCGAGAGTACCCGAAAAAGCAGTGTAAACTATGTGTTTGTGTTCTACAACGCAATGATCATTTTTGCCCGAAAGCATTTTAGCCAGAAAAGAGCCCGCACATTTACCTTTCTTATTAATATCGCTATATATTTCAGGGCTTTTCTGGCGATCTTATCGCGTTTTCTCAAAAAAGCAGCCTTGCCCTTTTTTGATGCAGTCCTTGCCTTTGCAGGTATGCTTATAATAAAGGTTGTTTGGGGCGACCTGACCATATATCGTTTTGGAGGCGATTATCCATTAACATTGGTAACCATAGTAATACCATCCTATGTCCTGATCTGGATATTTTCAGTTTATCTGAGTGGCGGTTATGACAAACCCGTCAGAATGTATAAATCCATTGCCGGTGTAGCTGCCGGAAGTATCGTGATTCTAGTGTTGTATGCGCTCTTGCCCGAAAGCCTGAGGTTTTCGAGGGCATTGATCCTCTTCGGTACGCTTTGGCTGTTTGCCGGACTGAGCCTCAACAGGCTTTTGGCACACTGGATGGGAATTGAGGGCTACGAGTTGGGGGCAACACAAAAAAAACGATTTCTGGTTATTGGTGATCATCATGAGGCATTAAGGGTAAAAAAACTATTGGAAAGTACTGCTATTAAGCCTGATTTTATTGGTTTAGTTAGTCATACGGGCAATTCACCCATCTCAGATGATTTTATTGGTAACATTCTGCATGTGAAGGATATAATCACAATATATAAAATTACCGAGGTGATTTTCTGCTCCAAAAGCCTGTCGCATCAAACCATAATTGACAAAATGGTCGAATGGCATCATACGCAGATTGACTATAAGATTGCTCCGGAAGATAGCTTGTCTATAATAGGAAGTAACTCTATTAACACTCGAGGGGATATGTACACAATTGATATTAAAGCAATTGACAAAGCCAGTAACCGACGCAATAAACGATTTTTCGATATAATTACCTCGATTGGAATGATAATATCATGGCCAGTACTGCTCTTTGCAGTTAAGCAACCTATTGGAGTCATTATTAATTCACTCAGGATTCTGTTCGGAAAAAATTCCTGGGTTGGTTATTGCAAAGTGGAAACTGGTCAACAAGGCAAATTACCGCACATCAGAACAGGAGTGCTTCATCCTGCTGATGTCTTTGTGCAGCCGGTTACTGATCCCGAAACCCTGAGCCATCTGAACCTTATGTATGCCAGGGACTATTCGCTGCTGAAGGATTTCAACATCATCTTCAGAGGAATACGCCAGACAGGAAGGAAATCTCAATAATCTGAAATACTGACTTCAGGCATTTTGCATAATAACGGCACTTGTGCTGTTTATGGGGTTAAATCATGTATCTTTGCCCACAATAACCAAAACAAACAGTTCATTTACAGACTATGCTCAGCAGACGACACCTCCGAACAAAAGTCCTGCAGGCTTTGTATGCCTATTTTCAGTCGGGCGACCACCAGATTGACCAGGGTGAGAAACAGCTCTTATTGAGCATTAATAAACTTCATGAGCTTTTTATTTACCAATTGAGTTTTTTGATCGAGACTGCCCGTTATGCCGAGAAACGACTGGAAGAGGGGCGTAGGAAACATCTTCCAACTGCTGAGGATCTAAACCCCAACATGCGTTTTGCCGAGATGCAACTGCTGGCAAGGATTGACGAAAACAAGGAGTTCCGGAGGATGGAAAAACTTTACCGGATAAACTGGTCACAGGAACAGGATCTGATAAGAAAGTTTTATAATCTGATTCGCGAGTCAGACGATTTTGAACGGTATATGTCGGCTGAAAAAACAGGATTTGCAGCTGAGAAAAAATTCCTTGCCACCATCGCCGAAAAGTACTTCAGTATTTTCGACCTGCTTCAATCGTTTTACGAAGAAAAAAGCATCTATTTTGTGGATGATTATCATCTTGTGACCTATCTGGTTGTTAAGTTTTTTAAAGGCATTGAGGATGATTTCGGGCCAGAAAGCCAGTTGCCTCCGCTGTTGAAATCTGAAACCGAGGACGAAAATGAAGATCTTGATTTTGTCAAGAAACTCTTCCGCGAAACAGTGATGCATAGTGATGAGTATGGTCAGTTGATTGCAGCAACTACCCAAAATTGGGAGCAGGACCGGATTGCCATTATGGACATGATCATCCTTAAAATGGCTCTTGCGGAGCTCGTGAGTTTCCCCTCCATTCCTGTTAAAGTCACAATGAACGAGTATATTGACATCTCCAAGTATTTCAGCACAGCACGAAGCAAAGTATTTGTAAACGGTGTGCTTGATAAGCTAATTCATGATTTCAGGGCTGGTGGCAAGATTGTGAAAACAGGACGCGGGCTGCTGGATGATTAATAATCATATTCATGCTTTGGCAATCCGGTGGCGCTTCATAAACCTTTTTACTTATGTATGGTTTTACCATAGTTTATAACTCGCAGGAGCACTTAGAAGTAACATCCGGTTGCCGGATCAGTTTTCAAAGTCCAACCTCCGGTCGTTCATGTGTTTTTACCCACCGTAAGTCTGCTGCCTTTCGTGAAGAGAAAATCATGCTTGAAACCACCAGCCACATTATCGGTATTGACGGGCTTCTTCTTAACCTCGTTCCCCTCACAAAATCCTATGCTGCCATTTCAGTTACCGATTTATTAAGCAAACTTCATGAGCATTTTTCCACAGACATGTTCAATCAGTTTAGGGGGGAGTTTACTGGATTTATGTTTAATAAAGAAAGTGAGGAACTACTTTTTTTCATGAACCAAACCGGGACAAAAGCCTGTTATTATGCTCGGTCTGGCCAAACCTTTGTGGTGAGCCCGTCTTTAAGGGAGTTATTGTCGCTTGCCGGACCCGGCTTCGGTGAACCATCTCTTGAAGTTAATGCAGCATACAGTTTACTTGTTATGGGGGGGATGACCGGCAGCCAGACTCTTGTTGACGGAGTGCAGAGGTTGCTGGCCGGAGAAATGATCAGGGTGACAGGGAACCGATCAGAAGTGTTACGTTATCATGATTTTAATACAATCAGCCCAACGATTCACTCACGTAAAGAGGCAATTGCACGACTCGACGAGTTGTTTCAGCGGAATATTAATCTGGAATACAGCAAAGATGCAATCCCGGGAAGCCAGTTTGTTGCTACCTTAAGTGGTGGCCTCGATTCAAGAATGAACGTTATGGCAGCAGCGGAACTTGGTTACAGGACTCAGAACTTTTGCTTCTCGGAGCCAGGTTATGCCGACCAGCGTATTTCAGAACAAATCAGCCGCGATTTAGGCAGTCCCCATTCATTTGTTTCGCTTGAAGGAGGAGACTATGTTCTTGATTTTGAGCAAAACATGGCGATACACGAAGGACTTATATTTTATGTTTCCTCTGCCCATTACCGGTATGCACTTTCTAAAATTCCTTGTAACAACTGCTCCATGATACACACCGGGCAGATAGGTGATGCGGTTCTTGGAGGGTTTATGACAAAGAGTAATACCATAACGGACTATTATTCAAAACGTCTGTCATCAAAACTAATTCATAAATTACCTGTCATAAGAGAGGGCGATTGGGCTTCAGTGGAGGTGTTCAGGATATACAACAGGCTTTTTAACGTAACGGTTTCAGGATCCTATGTAACAGAACATATGGGTATGTATCTGGTGTCGCCTTTCCTTGAACCGGATTTCATTGACTTATGCCTGAGCCTTGACCCGTCGCTTAAGTCAGAAAGCCGCATCTACATTGACTGGATCAGGGCGAAAAGACCACAGGTAGCACGATATGTATGGGAACGAACGGGTTTCAGACCTAATGCTTCTTGGAAGAATGATCTGAGCAGGATTACGAACAAAATGAACAGCCTGTTCAGGAAAGTAACAGGAAATCAGCTCAGATACGGTATGAACCCTTATGACTATTGGTTTCAGACCAGGCCTGAGATCAAGTCGTTTATGATGCAACAGTTTCGGGCCGGCATTGATAACATCGGAAACCCTGAGCTAAAAAGTGACTGTCGGATATTGTTCGAATCAGGGAACACCATTGAGAAAACCCTGGTGCTTACATTGCTCGGCGGAATTGAGATGCTGAACCTTAAATCCTGAGTTTATTATGGTCAGATTTTTAATTAAATAAAGCCTCAGTTTTGGTACAGTTTTGGTTTAGGACCGGCAATATGAGAAGTTTAGGATTGCTCATTTTACTTTGCTTTGGCTTGCAAACCTCGAATGCCCAGCCGGTTTTTGTTTCGGTTGAGGCAGTATCAGATGAGGTGAAGCAGTTTGGTTTATATGAGATGGAAGTGCGACTGAACAGCACAGTTTCAAACCCTTACGATTTTGACCAAATATGGCTGAAAGCTGTATTTACATCTCCATTATCGGAGGTGTACGTTCAGGATGGCTTTTACTACCAACCCTTTGAAACGGAATTCAGCCAATTGGCACGATCGGGCGAGCCTTTCTGGAAACTAAGGTTTACACCTGCTGAAACCGGCTTATGGTCTGTGTACCTGATTGTGACTGATAGCGATGGATCAGACCAAAGTGAAACGTTAACATTCACATGTGTTCCTTCGTCTTTGCCGTCTTTGCCTGCATTTGTCAACGATCAGTTTTTTCTTTCCGACAAGAACGGATCAACAGTTTTTCTGGTGGGCGAGAATATCGCCTGGGCCGAATTTCAGTCGGGTACTGACCGAATGCATGAATATATGGAAGCCCTTGCATCATCCGGGGCAAATTTTGCCAAACTGATGATGGTTCCCTGGTCATACAGCATTGAGTGGGGTCCTCAGGGCTTTAAGAACTATTCAGGCAGGCAGGACAGGGCTTTTATGCTCGACAGCGTGTTCCGAATGGCCGACAGGCTCGGATTATATCTGCAATTGGCCTTTTCAATCCATGATGAGTTGAGAATTGGGTTTGATGGCGAGGATTGGCGGTCAAATCCCTACAACCAAACAAATGGTGGGCCATGCGCACAGCCTAAAGATTTCTTTTCGAACAGCAGCGCGATGACCGGATTTAAGAACAGAATGCGCTATATCAATGCCCGATGGGGCTATTCGCAGCGTCTTTTTGGATGGGAGCTGTTTTCAGAGGCAGATAATTTTCCTGATTATAACCAATTTGCCTCTCAGGTGGCCTCATGGGCAGGTTTGATGGCAGGTGCCATGAAGCAATACGATGTGTTTGAAAGGCCTGTTTCGGTTGGCTTTGCCCTCACAAAAAGCAATCCTGCAGCTTGGAACCACCCTGACATAGGGTTTACACAGTTTCACTACTATGGTGGAAGAACTGATCTCGAAGGGGAAGCATTCAGGTTAACAGGGGTGTATCGCGATACATACCAAAAGCCTGTCCTTGGAGGCGAATATGGTATTGACTACATTATGGACTCCATCATTGCTTTCGACCCAAATGGATGGGCTATCCACAACGGACTATGGGCTTCAGCCTTGTCAGGTTCGTTCGGAGCTGTTGTGCCCTGGTTTTGGGATGCCTACATTCACGATCTTGATCTTTACTACAGGTTTAACGGAATCAGCAATTTCATGAAGGACGAACAACTTTCCGGTTCAGGTTTTCAGCCCGTCCATTTAAAGTCGGAAACCAAAGCTAGGTTGGATTTTGTCATTGAGCCGAAGTTTGACGAACTGAATCAGAAAGCGCCTTCCAGCATCTTTACCCTCAGACCAACCGGAATATTAACCCCGTCACCTGATAGCATGGGAACTCTTTTGTTCGGACCTTCGTCGGTTTTTGCCAACCTCAGAAACCCACCTGTGTTTTATGGCAATTGGCCCGAAACTTCAATGATAGAGTTATATATTGGGCCTCAGGTTAACAGTGGTGTGCTGCAGATTAGTCTTAACGGTCAGGTGATTCTCGAACAGTCAGTAACCGCCAATCAGCTGGTTCAGGTTTTGGTACCGGCCGGAAACCACAGCATTGGAATTGATAATATTGGAAGCGGTTTTCTGAGTATTATTGAACTTGATCATATAGTTTTTACATCATACATTCCCATTATCCGCGGATTTGCCCTGATGAACGACAGCCGTGCCCTGGCCTGGGTGCACAACCGATTGAACAACTGGCAGTGGTACAGGCTTGAAAACCAGGCTCCGGTACCTGAACAGGGAATCGTTGTGTTTCCTTATTATTCAGGAGCATACGAGGTTGATTTTTACAGCACAACTTCCGGGATGATGGAAAACAGCCTGGTAATCAATGCCACTGAAAGTGGTCTGGTTGTGCCTGTGGAAGATTTATCAACAGACCTTGCTTTAAAAGTTGCATTAATGACCTCTTATGCTGATACTTACAAGGAGGAGATTCCTCAGATCAAAGTGTATCCTAATCCCTCAACCGGAAACGTAACTTTCGCCTTTGAATCTCTTGCTGGAGCCCCTGTTTTTCTATCAATCAGCGATATGCAGGGCCGGACAATTTATCAGACAATGGCTAAACCGGCGCAGACAGGATTGATACAACTGCGTTGGGAACCAATGTCACACCATAGGGGTCAGATGTTTCTGTACAGGATAGTCAACACGTCAAACCAATATGCCGGAAAGCTTATTCTTGAGTAGTTTAAGTAAAACAATTTTGGATGGTTTTGTTCTTTCCGAATACACTGGAAATACTCACTTTGGTTGGTATAAATTATCCTGCAGCAGAAATTTGGTGCCCAATTGAAGCAGTTTCCGGTGTTTAAGTGGTAAGATTGAATGTTAAATCACAGCAAACGGTAGCAAGTTTTGGTAAAATGATTACTTTTGCTTTCGGAATACACTCATTGTTAATATATTAACAAATCTTTCATTTAGACAAAACCAGAAGACATGACGAAGATATTTGATTTAGACAGGATTAAGGCAACATATGCTGCCTTGCCCGCCCGGGTTGAAGCAGCACGGGCATTAATCGGAAGGCCGCTTACACTGACCGAGAAGATTCTTTATGCCCATTTGTCGGATGCATTGCCCGTGAAAGCTTTTGACAGAGGACAATCATACGTTGATTTCAACCCCGACCGTGTGGCAATGCAGGATGCAACTGCACAAATGGCCCTGCTTCAGTTTATGCAGGCGGGCAAATCAAGGGCAGCGGTTCCTTCAACAGTTCATTGCGACCATCTGATCCAGGCAAGGATCGGTGCGGCAGAGGATCTCAGGGCTGCCAACGAAAGCAGCAAGGAAGTATTTGATTTCCTTGCATCAGTTTCGAATAAGTATGGAATAGGTTTCTGGAAACCTGGTGCAGGAATCATCCATCAGGTGGTGCTTGAAAATTATGCATTTCCCGGAGGAATGATGATTGGGACCGATTCCCATACGGTTAATGCAGGTGGTTTGGGAATGATAGCTATTGGTGTGGGCGGTGCAGATGCTGTTGATGTTATGGCCGGGATGTCGTGGGAGCTTAAATTCCCCAAACTTATCGGTGTGAAATTAACCGGAAAACTCAGTGGCTGGACTTCCGCCAAAGATGTAATCCTGAAGGTAGCAGGAATTCTTACTGTAAAGGGAGGCACAGGCGCCATAGTTGAATACTTTGGCGAGGGAGCCAGAACACTCTCGTGTACTGGCAAAGGAACTATCTGTAATATGGGCGCCGAGATTGGTGCCACAACCTCCATCTTCGGATACGACAAGAAGATGGAAGATTACCTTCGCGGAACAGGCCGCGACATAGTGGCCGATGAAGCCAACAGGGTGAAAGAACACCTTACGGCCGACCCCGAAGTTTATGCACATCCTGAACAGTACTTCGACCAATTGATTGAGATCAATCTGTCAGAACTGGAGCCGCATATTAACGGACCGTTCACACCCGACCTCGCCACTCCTGTATCGAAATTTGCACAGGCAGTCAGGGACAATGGCTGGCCCGAGAAGCTTGAAGTAGGGCTTATCGGATCATGCACCAATTCATCGTATGAAGACATCTCAAGGGCTGCTTCAATAGCGCGCCAGGCAATTGATAAGAAACTGGAGGTCACCTCCGAATATACCGTAACTCCGGGTTCCGAGATGGTGCGTTATACGGTGGAAAGAGACGGCTATCTGGATACTTTTACTTCCATCGGCGGTGTAATTCTTGCCAATGCTTGTGGACCCTGTATCGGGCAATGGGCCAGGCACAATGCCGAAAAAGGCGAACGCAATTCCATCATGACTTCCTTCAACCGTAACTTTGCCAAGCGAAACGACGGTAACCCCAACACACACGGCTTCGTTGCATCTCCAGAAATTGTTACCGCTTATGCAATTGCAGGGACACTTCTTTTCAACCCCATGACCGATTTTCTCGTGAATAAGGAAGGAAAAAAAGTCAAACTTGACGAACCTCAGGGCATAGAATTTCCTCCTGGAGGCTTCGCGGTAGAAGATAATGGCTATCAGGCTCCTGCTGAAGACGGTAGCAAAGTGGATGTCATAGTTGACCCAAAATCAAACCGGCTTCAGTTGCTCGATCCTTTTAAAGCATGGAACGGTGAAGATTTCAAAGGACTTTATCTACTGATAAAAGCAAAAGGTAAATGTACCACCGACCACATCTCGATGGCTGGTCCGTGGTTGAAATACAGGGGACACCTCGAAAATATTTCCCAAAACCTGCTGATTGGAGCTGTAAATTTCTTCGGTGAAAAAACGAATGCAGTTAAAAACCAGATTAACGGTGGTTTGGACACAGTTCCCGATGCGGCAAAAGCCTACCGTGATTCAGGAATAGGTTCAATTGTTGTTGGTGATGAAAATTATGGTGAGGGATCTTCACGCGAACATGCAGCTATGGAGCCACGCTTCATGGGCGTAAAGGCTGTACTGGTGAAATCTTTCGCGCGCATACACGAAACCAACCTGAAAAAGCAGGGAATGCTCGCAATCACTTTCGCTGATAGGGCTGATTATGACAAAATAAGGGAAGACGATCGTATTGATGTGATAGGCCTGGGGGATTTTGAGGAGGGTAGACCACTCACAGTCAGACTAAATCACGCAGATGGATCAGTGGAAGAATTTCTTGTCAACCATACGTACAATAATAATCAGATTGAGTGGTTCAGGGCCGGAAGTGCCTTAAATTTGATTAATCAGAAAGAAAAGTAGTTTCTTTTTTGAACTTTGGTTTGAATTGTATATTTTTACACATCCGATCTGGCCTAGTCCGGAATGGGTTGACTGTCAAACTAAATTAGAAACAAAAACTATTTGTTATGAAAAGATTAATTCTACTCCTTTCGGTTCTGGTTGGGATTTCAGCCATAACACCGCTGTTGGCACAGAAGTCTGATAAAGAGATCAGCAAACAATTGAAGTCTAAAGCCACCAAAAAAGCAAGGGAAGAAGCCAAGCTGTATAAAAAGCAAGGTTATTTTGTTGCCCAGGGGGCTTTGCCAATGGACATCCAACTTGAGAATTCCTGGAAAAAGCAACTTCAGGAAGATAGCGATGGATATCCAAAATACATCATAGCCACCGGCAATTCGGTTTCCGAATCTCAAACTGCAGCAAAGCTTCAGGCTACCGAAACAGCCAAACTCGAGCTTGCAGGAACGATCACTACCAATGTGCTTGCCATTATTGAAAACAATATTGCTACCCAGCAACTCACTGGTGAAGAGGCCGCTGCAGTTACCAAAACAGTTGGTGCATCAAAGAACCTTATTGCTCAGGAGCTCGGAAGGGTGATCACACTGTATGAAATGTACCGCAAAATGAAAAATGGCAACATCGAAGCCAGCATCAGGCTAGCCTACGACAGTAAAACTGCAAAAGATGCAGCCAAAAAGATCATTCGTAAAAAACTGGAAGAGGAAGCAGAACTTGTTCAGGACAAGCTTGATAAGCTTCTGAATTTCTAAACAGAATCACCAGATGCTATTATATAACAGGCTTTGTGAATGAATAAAGCCTCCTATCTGTCATTCCCACAATACTCATGCCCATGGAGACGGAGCCTATGTGAAACAGCGTATTCAGATATTGGGCCTGGAAAGTAGTTTTATACTTTGAAATGATTTTGTTGATAATAGTTTGTTTCATAGTATAATACGAAAATCAGATTTTGTAGTGACCCTGATTCATTCGGGTCATATTTCAAGAGACCTTTACGAGTGGCAGAGAACCAGAGCAATAATCTGGCGACTGAATAAACAATGCCTCTCGCTATATTAGCAATTTTCAAATTATCATGATTTACTAAAGGTACAGTATTCATTAAACTACCCTATTGGTTTCTTTGGTTGATTCATTGCTGAAAAGAGCAACCATAATGTGCTTCATGACCGAGAATCTAGTTTTCAAAAGCAGCATGATGCATGCATTGACCTAATGTTGCAGGCCAAGGAAACTTTTAAAGACTACCATGATAAATATATCTTCACTATTGACAATTTGTTTATTTTTATCCGGAATTAACATTCAACCTATGAGCATAAGATTGTTTTTCATTCTGATTATATTATCAATGAAAGTTTCCTCACAAGACACTTTTTCAATTGTTGCTGTAGATACCCTTACAGGTGAAATTGGTAGTGCCGGTGCGAGTTGCATTGACAACAATGCTATTCCCGGCGGAGCCATCATCATCAGTGATATTATCCCGGCCAGGGGTGCCATACACACACAGTCTTACTGGGTATCAGCCAATCAGGTGAACGCTCACAACAGAATGGTGCTGGGCGATTCGCCTCAGGAGATTATTGATTGGCTGGTGGCAAATGATGTCCAAAACCTGCCCGGAAGACGACAGTATGGTATTGTAGATGTTGATGCTGAAGGAAATCCCCGTTCAGCTGCTTTTACCGGTGCCGATTGTTTCAATTGGAAAGGGCACAAAACCGGCCCTAATTTCAGCATACAGGGAAATATTCTTTTGGGCGAACAGATTATCAACGATATGGAAGCCGGTTTTCTGCAAACTGAAGGCACCCTTTCGGACAAACTGATGGCTGCTTTGCAGGGAGCCAAGGTTGCTGGTGCCGATACCAGATGCCTGAATGAAGGTGTTTCATCTTTATCAGCATTTATCCGGATGGCCAGACCAGAAGATGATCCGGACAGCCTGTACCTTGATCTGAATGTGCCTGTTACTCCATTCGGTGTTGAGCCTATTGACGAACTTCAAGAATTGTATGATGAATGGAAACAGCTTGTCGCAGTACGAACAATTCAGGACCGAGTGGATTTCGCTGTCGAATACTTCTCCGAAATGAAAGTTGTAACAATTAATCCATCCCATGTGGACGAGCCATACCGATGGACATTGTATAATTCTGAAGGAAAAGTAATTCATCAGCCTGCAACAGCAAAAGGCAATATCAGCATCAGGATGAACAGTTATTCAGCAGGTTTGTATATCATAAACATCTCAAACAGCAAACATCAGTCATTAAGCTTTAAATTCGTCATACACTAATGAAAAGAGCGCACAGAATAATCTCATCAACAATACATTCCGGAATGAAACCAATCATCCAAAAGATAAGAGTCTTAGCAACAATTGCATTCTTTGCATTGGCCTCTCAGGTATTAATGACTTCCTGCGGGTGTATCACAGGCACGGGGCCGGTTGTACAGAAAGAACGCGAAATACGGAAGGCCAGGCATGTTGTGGTTAACCTTGATGCGGACATAATATTGTCTCAAACAAATGAACCTAAAGTAGTTGTCACAACAAACCCCAATGTTCAGAAATATATCAAAGTGAGGCAGCAGGGTGATGTTATCACGATAAAATCCTCCCGTTGTTTCGGTAAAAATCCCAACCTGACCATTGAGATTGGCTTGCCTGAGCCGGAGTCGGTGACCCTGAATTCAGATGCGCAGTTGAAAACAACAGGCAACCGTATTGACGTTAAATCTTTTACGCTTGTTTCAACAGGTAATGGTGTGGTTAATATGATTCTTTCAACGGTTGACTTAAATATCAAAACAACTGCAAGGTCAAAAGTTTTTGTCAATGGTTTTACCGGCAACCTTAACCTTGAACTCTCAGACCGTGCTCAGTTTTTCGGGCTTGGAACTCCTGCAAGCACTGCGAATGTTCAATTGCAGGGTAGTAGTAAGGCTCAGGTGCAGGTACAGAAAAAACTGGAAGCAAAGCTAGATTCCGGCACTACGCTTGATTATCGTGGAAAAAAAGGTATTGAAGTAGCTGTTTCTGGCGAAGGCCGCGTTAAAGAGTTGGAATAACAATAATAGAGTTATTTATTCGTTGATATGGCATTATAAAACCGACCCATGAGATTCAACCCACTTAAGTCATTGTTGTTATTCATTTTAGTTTTAGTGTTGTTTCAAACATCTTCGGCTCAGTCTGGCGGAAGGGGTGCGTATTCATTTGTTGATGCCCCGGTTTCGGCCCGTGTCGCAGCTCTTGGCGGCATCGCTGTTCCGATTGATGATGGTGACCTCGTCTTAGGGTTGTTAAATCCTGCTCTTATCAATGATAAGGCCCACAACCAACTTAGCATATCCTATGTAGATTACTTTGCCGACATCAACTTCGGCTCTGTTCAGTATGGAAGGAGCTTCGAAAAGCTTGGTCACTTTAGCGGCGGACTGCAATACTATAACTACGGAACATTCGATTATGCTGATGAAGGCGGACAGCGTGACGGGCAGTTTTCAGCTGCCGACTATGTTTTTGTACTTGGCTGGGGCCGCCAGTTAGACTCTAACTTTAGCATCGGTGCCAACATGAAATTCATTGGGTCAGATTATGAGTCATACAGTTCATATGGTCTGGCTGTAGATGTTGCCGGAACCTATAAAACTAAATCCGGTTGGTTGCTGGCACTTACAGCCCGCAATATCGGACGTGAACTTAAATCCTATCTGCCCGCAGAAGCTTACTCCATGCCTTTTTCGATGCAATTTGGTGCTTCAAAACGTCTCGAACACGTTCCTTTTCGCATCATTATGATTTATGATCGCCTCGATAGATGGGACCTGACATTTAATAGTTCCCTCAACAACAGTGGAACAGATCCGATTACAGGCGAGACCAAAGATAAGGGTGGCGCTGAGAAATTTGCCGATCAGCTTATGCGTCACCTGATATTAGGGGGCGAGTTCTATATTGGCAAAAACCTGATATTGAGGGGAAGTTATAACTATGGCCGTCGCAAAGAAATGATTATCCCGGATAAATTGGGAACCGTTGGCTTTAGTTGGGGCATCGGCATTCGTATCAGCAGGTTTAACATCAATTACAGCCGCGCAGCCTACCATGTTGTCGGATCGCCCAACTACCTCACTATTTCCACGAACCTGTCTGGCTTTGGTCGTTAAAGGCGATCGCATTTCAATTAATTGCTTATCAGATAGATATATAAATTATATGTAAAGCAGGCAGGGTTGGCCTTTTAGTCCCCTCAAAAATTGTATCATTGCACCGCTAAAGACACATTCATGTTGAGGATTATTTTTCTATGTACATTGTTACATGTAGCAGGTCTGCTTTATGCTGTTGACCTTGGCCCGTCCATAAAAACCTTTATTGACAACAAACCAGAAGGTTCACGCTATGAAATAGATCGCGAATATCTTTATTCAAGTCAAGTGCTGCCTAGGTTTTATAACAACCGTGATTTTCGTCCTGCCTGGATTGCAGCACAAACCCTTAATAAAAACGGCCACGACCTGCTCAACTACATCCGCCGGGTTGATGAGCATGGACTAAGACCACAGGATTATCATTTACATCTTATTGAGAAGCACGTTGCTAAGCTTATTTCTTTTCACGTGCCTTTAGAAAAAGATCTTGTGCACCTTGATATATTGCTTACGGATGCTTTTCTGTTATTGGGAAGCCAAATGTATTTCGGAAAGGTTGACCCTAATAAGGAAGGGGCTGATTGGAAGATACAACGCAAAGAGCCCGGATTAAGACTTGACATAAAACTTGAAAGGGCATTGTACAACGACGACATCACTTCTGCACTCGACAGTCTTGAACCCAGACAACATTCCTACAGAGTACTAAAACGTAAGCTATCATTGTTAAGATCTCTTGAAGAACATAATTGGCCGGTTCTTCGTTCTGGCTCTTCCATTAAGCCCGGCGAGGTACATGCCTTGATGCCTGAAATCAGGCTCAGGCTTAAAAAGCTTGATTATCCTATAAATGACACTCTTTCGGAAGCTTATGATCCTGAACTAGTGAAGATAGTGGTGTTGTTTCAGAACGAAAGAGGTCTAAATGCTGACGGCGTTGTTGGCAAAGGTACACTGGAGGCCCTCAACCGGAAACCCGGACAGTTAGCTGATGAAGTTAGGGTTAATATGGAGCGCCTCAGGTGGCTGCCTTTGAATGTTCCGGAACAGTATATTCTGGTGAACATCGCAAATTTCGAACTAGACCTGTTGCGTCAAGCTGACACTGTGATCAGCATGAGGGCAATTGTTGGCAAGGAATACCGCAAAACACCAGTGTTCAACGGGCGAATAAGCTACCTTGTTTTTAGCCCTACATGGACTGTCCCCCCGACCATTCTAAGAAACGATGTTATCCCGGAACTCATGAAAGGTCCCGGATACCTTCAGCAAAAGAATATGGTTTTACTACGGACAGATGGCACAGAAATCGCTTATACGGATGTTGACTGGTCTAAAGTTTCCAAAAAGAACTTTCCATATATGGTCAGGCAAAACCCGGGACCTGACAATGCATTGGGCAGGGTGAAATTCATGTTTCCTAATGAATACAATGTGTACATTCATGACACTCCTTCCAAAACTCTGTTTTCGCAGGAAGGAAGGGCATTCAGTTCGGGATGTGTGCGCGTTGAAAAACCATTTGAACTAGCACAAACCTTGTTGGCCGACATGCCTGACTGGACAGAAGAAAAGATAAAGGAAGCAATGAATCGTGACCGTGAGCAAAGGGTAAACCTGAAAACTCCTGTTGACGTAGTATTGATTTACCTGACAGCCTGGAGCGATAATAACCAACGCGTCCATTTCAGGAAGGATGTGTACAAACGCGATGCTATGGTACTCAATGCGCTGAACCAAAAACCCACCAAACGACAGATTCGCTGATCAGCCAGCCGAAAAGAGATTTTCCGACTGTAAGTCTCTGAGAAGTCTAGATTGCTTCGTGTAACAATCTGTTCCGGAATGAATATACAAACAGCTGCCGCCTTTGATGGTTTTAATGATTTGTTCATTAAGTTCCACAGGTACAGCGGGGCAGCCGTGGCTGCGACCAAGCCGGCCATGCTTTGCGATAAATTCCTCAGAAACATAATCTGCACCATGCATCACGATGGCCCTATCCCTCGCTTTATCGTTGATTCCTTCCTCGAGACCATCGAGGTAGAGCGACAAACCATGTTTTCCAATGTAGGTTTCTCCTGTGGAATAGAATCCGGCACTGCTGGTATAAGAGCCCGGAGTATTGGAGAATACTTCGGCGTACAATTCTCCCGAATTGCGTCCATGCGACACATAACAGTGAACGAGGATTGTAAAATTAGACAAATCAATAACCCACAGCCGTTTTTTGTCTGAAGGAATACTAAAGTCAATCAGGGTTAACAAATGCTCCCTTCTCAGTCTGTTATCCTGCATTAAACTTTCGTATCCAGCCAGCGCTGTCCAAATCAAGTCATGTCGGGGCAATTCATCCCTTGTCATCTTCATGTTGGTTTCCAACTTGTCCAAAAGGGTTTCTGACCGTGAATTCAGCTCAAAGTTACCCGTAGATTGTGCAATGGTGACAGGCAAAACAAACAAGATGGCCAGCGAAACAAACTTTAATCCCATGGTTCAAAAATACTCATTAATTCTTACATTGAATAACAGCCCGGTTGATTCAATGCTTTGAAATAGTAACGAGAAAGCCTGCACAAGATTTTTTGCAGCTCAAAATATTTATCATTGATGGTCAACGTATCTTATTTTATTCTTAATCCTGATTGCCGTCCCTCTTTTCTTGTACTGTTCGTTGATACTGTATAGCTTGTTTTGATGTATTTTTGGCGTTTATTTTCCTCGAAAATGCACCTTCAGCGAATCACGCTTACCAATTTCAAGAATTATCAGCAAGCCGAAATGCATTTTTCGGACAAGATCAATTGCTTTATCGGAGATAACGGTGCCGGAAAAACAAATATACTCGATGCGGTGTATTATTTGTCTTACTGTAAAAGTTATTTTAACCTCGCCGACCAGCAGAACATCAGGCACCACGAAGACTTTTTTAGTATTCACGGATATTTCGGAAACCAGCATTCTGTGCCTGATCAGGTATCCTGTATTCAAAAGAGAAACCACAAGAAAACCTTCAGGTTCAACCAGAAAGATTATGAACGCCTTGCAGACCACATAGGGAAGATACCCGTTGTAATGATTTCACCATACGACCGCGACCTTATCAATGAGGGCAGTGAGGTGAGAAGACGGTTTCTTGATTCGGTGGTTTCACAGTTCGACCCAGTTTACCTCAACCACCTGATTACTTATAATAAAGCCCTGTTACAGCGTAACAGCCTGTTGAAACAGTTCTCTGAGCGCCACCATTTTGATCCCGATTTGCTTCAGCTCTACAATGAGCCTCTTAAAGTATCTGCACAGCTTATTTATGAGCGTAGGAAAGCATTCATTGACGCATTTTTGCCTTTGTTCTCGCATTATTATGCCTTAGTATCCGGTGAAAGGGAAACAGTGGCAATAGAGTACGAATCTGACTTGCATCACAGTGGCCTCGAAGACTTATTTGCCGGGGCAATCGAGAAAGACCGTCAGGCAAGATTTACCACCGTTGGGGTGCACAAGGATGACTTACTCTTTACGATTGGCTCATATCCGTTAAAAAAGTTTGGTTCACAGGGACAGCAGAAATCATTCGTTATTGCCCTGAAACTGGCACAGTTCGATTATACTTCAGCTATTATGGGGCAAAAGCCGGTTTTGCTTTTCGATGATATTTTTGACAAACTGGATGATTTCAGGGTGGGCCAACTTATCCAGCTTGTGAGCGAGGAGCGTTTTGGTCAGGTGTTTATAACTGATACACAGCGGAATCGTATCGAGCGCTTGTTTGAAGACAGCCCTATAGACCACCGTATTTTCAAAGTTGAAACAGGTACAGTCGCTAAGGTTTGATTTTTTCTTTTCTCCTCACCGTTGCTTCCTGCAGGATATGCAGTATTTTTGTCTTATGTCAGCAAGCAACAAACCTCCCCTCGAAGGCGCAATAATGGAGTTTTTGCGTTATTATGGCCTGGAAGAGAAATACAATGACATGAAGGTGGTGCATGCCTGGAAAGATGTTGTGGGCAAAATGATCGCATCACACACTATGGATTTGTATGTTCAGCGCAAGGTATTGTTCGTAAAGCTTGACTCGGATGCACTCAGAAACGAACTCGCGTACAGCAAAAGCCTTCTGATTGAGAAGCTTAACGACGCAGCGGGCAGACAAATAATTCAGGACATAGTATTCAGATAATCAAATCAATACGGCAACAAATCAGTGTAATAGAATTCCCTGTCAAAGCTGCCGTTGGTATCAGAAGGATAGATGCGCTTCACGGTTTGTCCCTGTCTTACCCTGACTGGCTTTTTAAACACCGGCCCGTCGAATACAAAAGTGTGGAATTCCCCGTTTTCACCACATGGATCAACATTTTCGGGCAGTTCGTCAATGAATCTTCGGTCAAAGTCACGGCCGCAATAAGTAGCGTCTAATCGGGCTGCGTTCACACAAACCACTACTGCCTTGAAGCCTGCATCAATGATTTGAAGTGCCAACTGTTTTGTGTCACAATCCCATAAAGGGAATTCTGCTTCAAAACCTGCCTTGCTGAGCTGCTGCTCACGGTATTCCCTGAGGTCGCGCAGGAAGATGTCGCCATAGACCGCTTTTTTGTGTTTGTAATGGTCGTAAGTAACCAATGCAGACTGCATCAGATTGTTGTACTCATCCATTGAGCAAGGGTCTGGCAAAGTGATTTTGTGCAGGGGCAGGCCTATGGAAGCAGCCTGTCTGTCGAGCAAACTTCCCCTGAGGCCATGCATGCTCACCCTGTCGTTACTTTCGTTCAGCGTCGTTAACAGGCTGTCAACGGCTTTATTTTGCTGACGAAGTATCCACAAGGTATAAGCAGCATCTTTGCCCGAACTCCAGTTTAATATCCTGATTGATTTATACATCAGCTTTGGATCTTATGCCAGTTTTCAACAATCTGAAAAAGCTGGTCAATCCCGTCTGTAAGCGCTGCCGGACCGGGCTGTAGGATTACCGAAGAGTCAATTTCAAAAACCGATCCCTGACGGACTGCATTAATTTGATCCCAACCTTTACGTGAAGTTATTTTTTCACGAATGAACCTTTTCCCGCACCAGGATGCCAGGATAATGTCGGGGTTACGCCTAACCACTTCTGCTTCGTCGGCAATCATCCTTCCTTTTGCTTCAGCTGACACTGACAACTCCGGAAAGCAGTCAATGCCTCCGGCAATTTCAATCAATTCCGATACCCAACGGATTCCACTGATCAGGGGTGAATACCATTCTTCAAAGAATATTTTGGGTTTTCTATCGAAAGCAGCAGACTGACGGGATATCTCCAACAGTTTGTGACGGTATCCGGAGGAAAGCTCACAAGCTTCTTCATAACGTCCCACAATGCTACCTGTGAGCAGAATGGCGCGAAAAATATCTTCGACGGATCGCTGATTAAAGACCATTACCTGAAAGCCGGCCTTGATCAACTGTTTGGCTGCTTCGGCCTGCACATCAGAAAAACCCAGAATGAGGTCCGGCTTAAGTTCCCTTATTTTGTCCATATTCACTCCGGTGAAATCGCACACCCCTGGTTTTTCTGCTGCGGCAATCGCCGGACGCACCGTGTACACCGAAATTCCGGCAATCCGGTCCTGTTCTCCAAGCAGATAGAGCAGTTCGGTTGTTTCTTCCGTAAGACAAACAATCCTTTCCGGAAAACCTTTTCCTTTGTGTATTTCAGGGCAGGATGACATGTGCTGTTTTGTTAGCGCAGAAAGGTCAGTGCAGAGCGGGCAGCCTCAATGGCAGGCTCGGCGGTTATCTCCGACCCAACAGCGCCTTTCATCCAGAGCTGCGGGATCAGCCTTCCCTGTGTGAAAGCTTTATACACCTCAGCAGCAAAATTTTTGTCGCGAATGTAGCTTCCAAACTGGAATTCGATCAACTGCCCTATAGGATAGGCTGATAAATAGAGCGGATAATCAATCATATGTGAATAAACCGCGAGAATAGGGGAGTCCTTGATGCCAAAAACAGGATAATAATATTTGTTCCAGGTTTCAACAGCAATTCGGTTAACGGCCTCTTTTAGCTCGGTAGCAGTAGCTTCGGGGTGTGCGTAAAGCCATTTCCATACATGAATGTCCACCAGCGAAACACCCATAATCTCGTAGTTTGACCAAAGATTATCCAATGCAGCAAAGTGTCTGGATTGGTCATCTGACTTTTCAAGGCCCAGCAGCTCAAGGTCACGTGCCTGAAAAACAAAGGCCAGAGCTTCGGTAAAAGAAGTATTTGGCACTCCGTTGAGCATATAGTAATCCACATTCTGGAGGCTGATAGTTTGTTCTACATTGTGACCAAACTCGTGAATAGCAATGTTGTAGCCTTTGTAGTCCATTCCATTTGTCCCGATTCGCGTGCGCAGGCGCGCCTTGTCGGATTTCATGGCAGCACCCCAGGCATGACCGGCTCCCCGTGAAGGGTCAACGATGATCCTGGATGCAATAGAACGGGCTGAGTCGGTATCAAATCCCAGCTTAACAAGGATATTCGGCAGATCGGCTTCAAAAGCGGCTTTATCAGGATACTTTTCCTGAAGCATTTTGTCTAGCTTATTGATGTCGAGGGATGAACGTGTTTTAAAACCATCGTACCAGATGTCCCAGGGTTGAAGTTTGCGCCCCAGTCTTTTTTCAATAACCTTTCCAATTTCTTTTAGTTCGGGCGCACTAATCAGTTCCACGAAAACTGCCTCGACCTCCTCTACCCTTATTTCCATGTCTTCTTCAAACTTACGGCTGATGTAATCCGGAAAATGTGGCGAATAAACATCAATGTTTTTCAGTGCCCCGAAAAGGTTGATCATATGCTGATATCTTGTGTCTGGCTCTGGCGTATGGATGATTTTCTTCCCGTCTTTCATGAGCGCATTCGACATCGGATTCCAGTTGAACTCATTGTTGTTGATTACTTCCTGCGGTATTTCCTGCCTGATGATTCTCAACATGGTTTCGTAGATAAGGGATTGGCGTGTGAAACCCTCTCCGATGGCATAACTGGCCTTTATTTCATCGCGTAAACCCCAGTGGGAGATCAACTTAAGATCAGCCGGAAAATGGGTTTTTCCATTCTTGTCCGTTAGCTTGCCAACATAAATATTGTAGTTTGAAATATAACCATCTGCATTGGTGACAATTTGCTCATAATCAAGCAGCAGCCTGGCAGGGATGCGTGACTTGAACACATCGCCCATTCGTGCATATGCCCATTCAAGCCTGCTCCAGTCTGGTCCAAGTTCAGTTTTCTCATCCAAACTATAGAATGGAAAGTTCATAATGGTGATGAATGCAATCTTATTGGCGAACATATCGTCGCTGAAATGCGAACCTGCTCCATAACCGCCAAATATCCTGTCAACAGGAATTATCTCGCCTTCATCAACATGAAGCGGGATTTTGAGGCCAACACTGATTTTGTTGAAGCTGCCGAACAACAATTCAAAATTGTCCTGGATCCTTAAAAACATGGCCTGGCGCTGGGCCGAAGTTGTGGCAGAATGTTCAAGACAGAGCTGCCTGAAATCGTCAAAAGTGCCATCTTCTTCCCTCCAGAATGAAAATGCCTGAAGCAGGCCTTTTTCAATCCGACGGTGCTGGTCGGAATCGGCCTTGGCTTTGACTTCGCTGATAAGCTCTTTCAGATTTTGGTTTTTAGTCATGACTTCTTTGTTTGTGGTTTGGCCCAACAGTGCCGGGAAGAAAGATAATAAGGCAAATGCCCCAATAACTAATGTCTTCATTTTGTTTTAATTAAATAGGTTTATGCACATAAGCCGGATGGAATATCCGGTGAATATTTTCAATGAAAATTGAAGCAAAATTAGAAAAATTTGTAAGTCTTAATGGATAGGATATGCCGGGGTTCGCATACCTGTGGCAGACATTTACAAAGCAAGCGGGTTTCATTTCACATGGAATGACAGTAGTTTTTCGTCTTCCAGAAACAATTCAAAATGGTCGTTAATTTGTGTGGGACCCACTCCTGCTGGGGTTCCGGTAAAAATCAGGTCGCCTTGTTTCAGGCTTACAAATTGCGAAACATAAGAAATGATCTTATCAAATGGAAAGATCATATCGGAGGCGTTTCCCTGTTGTTTCCACTCGCTATTGATTTTCAGGCCGAAGTTAACCCTGCTAAGGTCAGAAAAACGGCTCTTATCCACAAATTTTCCTACTGGTGCCGACGAATCAAACGCTTTGGCAATTTCCCAGGGAAGCCCTTTCTTTTTGCATTCATCCTGAAGGTCGCGAGCTGTGAAATCAATGCCTACCGTAATTTCCTGAAAATAGTCTCCGGCAAACTGAGGTTGGATACATTTTCCGTTCTTGTTGATCTTAAGCACTATTTCAGTCTCATAGTGCAGTTCTTTGGTAAAATCAGGATAATAAAAAGGATTGTGGGGCATAAGCAGTGCTGTGCTCGGTTTCATGAAAAAAACCGGTTTTTCGGGCACGGGGTTGTTCAATTCTTTGGCGTGGTCGGCATAATTGCGGCCTATACAAATAATTTTCATCTCAGCGCATTTTGTTGCTTAACATGGTGACATTGCCTAATCCCTTCATCCGTAGCTTAATGGATGTAATCAGTTTTTTGGTGTACAGCGGAAACTCACCTTTCATCATCCAGTCGTAATAGGATGGTTCAGTGGTAAATACGTCTTCTACCGTCCTGCCTTTGTTTTTTCCAAAGTGAAACACTTCCCGGCCTTCTTTGTCGAAGATAATTTGTCCTGCCAGATCGGCAAAATCCTGTTGTTTCGAAAACTCGTGCAAGGCCTTGATATCATTGACAACAGGTGTGCTTATGCTTCCATCTTTTTCTTCATACTCCGCGCCTTCATACTTTTCAATCTGTGCTTCAAGAATTTCAAATGTGGCCAGGGTATCAGCTTCTGCTGAATGGGCATCAGTTAGCTCTTTCTGACAGAAAAACCGGTAGGCTCCTTTGAGGGTACGTGGTTCCATTTTCATGAAGATGTTCTGCACATCAACCACATGACGGTTTTTAAGATCGAACTCAACCTCTGCCCTCAGAAACTCTTCCATTAGCAAGGGAATATCGAATTTTATGGCATTGTAGCCGGCAAGGTCGCAGCCACTCAAAAACCTGACCAGGTCTTTGGCAACCTCCCTGAAACCGGGGCTGTCCTGTACATCACTGTCGTAAATACCATGAATCTGGCTTGAAGCATCAGGTATGGGTATTCCCGGATTGAGCCTCAATAACTTACTTTCCCTGTTTCCGTTGGGATGGACTTTCAGTATGCTGATTTCGACAATCCTGTCTGTAGTGATGTTCAGTCCGGTTGTTTCGAGGTCGAATACTGCTAAAGGTTTTTTGAGGCTGATTTTCATAGGGCTTAATTGCCAGTTGTTAAAAAGATAAGTGCCGGGATGTCATTTTACTGACTCGCCCGGCAATATTTGTTTACGGCTAAGGTGCGCCTTATGCTTATATTTCGGTATCAGGGTCGAAGCTTTCGAGCAGTTCTTTCATCCTTTTCAGGTACATGCCACCCAGTGCTCCGTCAACAATTCTGTGGTCGTAGGCCAGGGAGAGAATCATGATGTGCCTGATAGCAATGACATCGCCGTATTGGGTTTCGATCACCGCCGGCTGCTTGCGAATGGCGCCTACAGCGAGGATGGCTACCTGTGGCTGGTTTATGATCGGTGTTCCTGTGAGGCTGTCAAACGAGCCGAAGTTTGTTATGGTAAAAGTGCCTCCCTGTATTTCGTCAGGCTGCAACTTGTTGGCTCTTGCCCTGTTGGCAAGGTCGTTTACTGCCTTGGTGATGCCAATCAGATTCTTTTCATCCAGATTTTTGATCACCGGAACAATCAGGTTTCCGTTGGGCAATGCCGTTGCCATGCCGATGTTGATGTTTTTACGCAGGATGATGTTGTATCCGTCAACCGATGCGTTCACCTGTGGGAATTCCCTCAGCGCTTTGGCAGCAGCCTCGAAAAAGATAGGGGTGAAGGTAATTTTCTGCCCTTCACGCTTGAGGAAGCTGTCCTTTACTTTGTTGCGCCAGTTTACTATGTTGGTGACATCCACGTCAATAAATGAGGTTACATGTGGCGAAACCTGTTTCGACATCACCATATGATCTGCGATGAGCCTGCGCATGCGGTCCATTTCGATTACCTGATCGCCGGCTGAGGTAACAACGGCAGGCGCTTCGTGGCGCGGAGCGCTGAACTTGGAAACCGGAGCTGTTTCCTTGGCGGCAGACGGGGCTGCAACTGCTGGTTTGCTGCCTCTGTTCTTCAGATAGGCCAGTAAGTCTTCTTTGGTCAGGCGGCCGTCTTTGCCGCTGCCCGGTAACGATTCGAGTTCAGCAAGCGGTATCTGCTCCTGTTTGGCAATATTCTTGACCAGAGGGGAATAAAACCTTCCGGATGATGCTGCCTGAGCAGGTTCGGGGGCTACATCCTCCGCCACTGCAGGGCTTGCTGCCGGCGCTTCAGGTTCTGCTGACGCAACTTCTGCTGTTGTGGTTTCCGGTTCATCATCATCGAGGGCGATCACAGCGATCACCGCACCTACGGCAACTACATCGCCTTCGTTGAACAGGGTTTTGATGATCTTGCCTTCCACAGGTGAAGGTATCTCGGAGTCAACCTTATCGGTGGCTATTTCCACAATGGCATCATCTTCGTTGACGGTGTCGCCGGCGGTTTTAAGCCAGCGGGTGATGGTTGCCTCTATAACGCTTTCGCCCAGTTTGGGCATAATGAGATCAAAAGTTGCCATGGTTTAATGTTTTCCTTGAGGTATAAACGTTTGACAGTTGTTCATGTTCAAAATGTGCACGTACATAACATGCTGATGTTGTTTCCGCCTGACCTGCAGCGGCTTCGCGATCTTGCAGCAGGTTAAGGGTCTGCCTGATGCTGAGGAGCCGGAATGAAGGCATTTGCGGGGCGCAAAATTAAGGATTTTTTGTGAGTGTTGTAGAATTAATCTAAATAGATAGCCTGACAGGGTGATTGAAGATTCATTGTAATGCCATCGGAGCAAAAGGAAATGATGTTTCATAAAAGTCCCCCGCTGCCGCGCGAATCTTTCGCGTGGCAAATCAATAAAAATTGCCATTCGTATATTCGTGGCAACGAATAGCCACGAATGCGCAAATAATTCGTGCCTTACACCGCCTCGTCCCGTCATTGGCTGTCATGATTTGGCAGGGCAGGCCAAAAATTATCCTGACGTGTATCCTGTTTGCCAAAGTTTTTTATTTTTGCGGTGAAACGACAACGATGATATCAAATAAAGCATGATGGAAGATTTCGACAGACAGGCCAGAAGGGAAGAGTTGTTTTCCAGGTCGGTTAGGGCCGGGAAACGTACGTATTTCTTCGATGTTAAATCCACACGCGGTGAAGACCAGTACCTGACCATCACCGAAAGCAAACGCCGCTTCGATAACGAACAGGGCAGGTTTTTTTATGAAAAACACAAGATCTTTTTGTATCGCGAAGATTTTGAGAAATTTATGAAAGGCCTCAGCGAAAGTCTGGATTTCATTGAAACAGGAAAACTGCCCGACGACTATGGCCAGGAAAAAGAACGCAGCGATGATGTGAACTTCAATTTTGAAGACCTCGACAAAATCTGAAATCAATACTAACATACCTTGGGCCATCGGCAGTGCCGCCTGAAAACTTTTGCTCTTACCTGATTCTCTGTATCTACCGGATACTTGTTGAAAACTTCATATTCAACAGCTCGATTGCTCGTGTAAATGCTTTATTTTTGTTGGGTGTGTGTAACATAAATTATCACCAAAGTACTGAGTATTAGTTAATATGGGAAAAGTAATTGCAATAGCCAACCAAAAAGGCGGAGTCGGAAAAACCACCACATCCATCAACCTTGCAGCAAGCCTTGCAGTGCTTGAGTATTCCACACTGCTGCTCGATGCTGATCCTCAGGCCAACGCCACTTCAGGTGTCGGCTTCGATCCCAAAAACATCAAAACCAGTATTTATGAGTGCATTATTGACGATATAGACCCGAAAAACATCATCCTCGAAACCCAAACGCCTTTCCTGCATCTGCTCCCTGCCCATATTGACCTTGTTGGAGCTGAAATAGAAATGATCAACCTTCCGGGTCGGGAAAAGATGATGCGAAAGGTAATTGACAAAATCAAAGACAAGTACGATTTTATCATCATTGATTGCAGCCCTTCATTAGGCCTGATTACAGTTAATGCCCTTACAGCCGCTGACTCAGTCATCGTGCCGGTGCAATGTGAGTATTTTGCTCTTGAAGGCCTCGGCAAACTGCTTAACACCATTAAAATCGTTCAAACCAGGCTCAATCCTGAACTCGACATCGAAGGCATATTGCTTACCATGTTCGATTCGAGGCTCCGCCTGTCGAAACAAGTGGTTGAAGAAGTGAAAACTCATTTCCAGCAAATGGTTTTCGACACCATTATCAACCGGAACACCAGGCTCAGCGAAGCCCCGAGTTTCGGTGAAACAATCATCATGCACGATGCCACCAGCATCGGAGCCATAAACTACCTGAACCTCGCACGTGAAATCCTCCAGAAAAACGGAATGACGCGTATGAGCCCGGAAGAAAAGATAATCGAAGAACATGACAACTAATTCAAAACAAAAGAAAAGAGGGCTGGGCAGGGGTCTTGAAGCCATTCTCCAAAGTCCGGATACAGACATCACTTCAGCGGATATCTCGGGAAACTATGTGGCAGGAGCCATCGCTGAACTGGAAATCAGTAAGATAGAAGCCAATCCTTTTCAGCCCCGCGCTGATTTTGACGATATGGCTTTGCGCGAACTGGCAGCTTCCATCAAAATTCAGGGAGTGATACAGCCTGTTACTGTGCGGAAAATGGGTTTCGACCAATATCAGCTTATCTCAGGCGAGCGCCGCCTCAGAGCCTCAGTAATGGCGGGCCTGACCACCATACCTGCTTTCATCAGAGTGGCCAACGACGAGCAAATGCTCGAAATGGCACTGATTGAGAATATCCACCGCGAAAACCTCAATGCCATTGAAATTGCTATTTCATACCAGCGCCTGATGGACGAATGCGCACTGACACAGGACAAACTCAGTGATCAGGTTGGCAAAAACAGAACAACCATTTCCAACTACCTTCGCCTGCTGAAATTACCACCGGAAGTTCAGATAGCTCTACGCGACGGCCACATCAGCATGGGCCATGCCCGTGCCCTTATCTCACTTGAAAACGATGAAGCTCAGTTATTGATGTTGCAAAAGATCATCGAAGGTGAACTCAACGTACGACAAGTTGAAGCGCTGGTCAGAAAACACCACAATCCCGACAGCAAGCCACTTCCCGCCGAAAAACTGGTAGTGCCTGAAAAATACCGTCTTGCAGGTGACCGCCTTGCCACAATTTTGCATACCAAAGTTGAAGTTAAACGCAATAGCAAAGGAAAAGGCTCGTTAGTGCTTAACTTTGGCAACGACCAGGAACTTGAAAGGCTGATCAATTTGATCTTGCAGAACAGGTCGTGAGATACCTAATGAGAATAGTAATTTTATTTGTACTGATTTTGCTACTTATCCCTATTGGGATAAGCGCACAGAAATCATTGGCCACTG
>Ga0351837_1015_pt1 | contig 41996 bp, 32 predicted proteins | sample BONcelHFGM3001D6_FD_206753 | JGI IMG/M metagenome (GOLD analysis project Ga0351837, IMG submission 206753) | Enriched cells from coal bed in the Powder River Basin, Montana, United States - BONCAT cells FGM rep1 HSBNCT.FGM.300.1.D6 ...
TGATACTTTTGTAAATTTTTAAAGATCAATGGAATATAGAGCATATGCATAAGCCCCCAACGCCACAGCGCGGGAAGTTCCGAGCGTGGAGATACCTATCCCGATTTTTTTTGGTTGGATCATAGGTGACAGATTTGGTAGTAAAAGGGACGGAAATCTCTTTATTGCCAGGGTTGAGAAACATTTCCAGTTGGATGGGTTCAGTAAGATTATAGGCTTTCACCTCCATCCTGTCAAGTGGCATGCCACTCATGGTATTGAATGGCTCATTCATTTCACCCACCAGTGTTGGCATAAACAGGGGGTAAGCCCCTGCGAGTCCCCCGCCGATCACAACCAGGCCATCCACCAGCGTTGAAGCATTCGCGAGGGCATCTCCAGCAGCCTGGCCAAAAGCCTGGTAAGCGGCAACAGCTGCCTCCCTGTTCCCTTTTCTTCGTTCCATCCCAATCTCGAAGATATCTTTGGGGTCCGGACAACTCCGGATGTTTATGCCGGAATAATTTGCATACTCCCGCTGGATCCCGCGGATGCTGACACTCTCCTCGGCATCAAAGTTTTTAAATACACGGTTTCTCACCCGGTTGATTTCTCCGGCTGCCGAATTATCGCCAATAAAAAGCTTTCCTCCGGCGACAATCCCTCCCCCAAAACCGGTTCCGAATGTCACACCGAAGAGGTTTTTATACCGTTTCGGATTGCCAGCCTCCTCCAATTTCTTGTTGATCTCCGGTACCAGACCTGCGATCGCTTCACCATATGCAAAAAGATCCCCATCGTTGTTGATAAAAACAGGGATGCCGAAATGCTCCTGAAGCATCGGTCCCAGGGCTACTCCGCCTCGGAAGAGAGGCAGGTTCTGAAGATCTCCGATGATACCATTCAGGTAATCGGCCGGACCTGGAAACGCAAAGCTGATTGCAACAGGTTTATCCTGGATCATCGATTTTACCTCTTCAAAACCACGGATTATATTTCGCAGGATTATCTCAAGAGAATCTCCTGATGACTTGATGGAAACCGCTGAAACAATTTCCTGGTTTGCCCGGATGGCAGAGAAGACAAAATTGGTCCCCCCGGCATCCAGGGTGAGAACAGTGCGGGGATCATCAGCGTAGTGGTGAATTGATGTCATAGTGTTGTGGTGAATATCGTGAATATCGTGAATATCGTGAATAACGTGAATAACGTGAATAACGTGAGTGACGTGATTGTGGTGAACTGGTGATTTTCGAGTTTGTGAGTTTGTGAGTTTGTGAAAAATCAGGCGGTGAAATTAATAAAACGATTAATTCGTAATTCCCTAATGTGCTTCCAGCCAGTTCTTTCCGGTACTCATCTCAATGGCTACCGGAATATCGAGCGGAATAGCTGCCGGCATTTTGTCGAGTAGAATTTCCTGAACGGTTTCCACCTCTTCATGAAGGGTGTCGAACACAAGTTCGTCATGAACCTGCATGATCATCTTCGACTTGAGATTCCGCTTTTTAAATTCCTTGAAGATGCTGATCATAGCAATTTTGATCATGTCGGCAGCAGTTCCCTGGATCGGTGCGTTGATGGCATTTCGTTCGGCAAAACCCCGCACATTGGCATTTCCCGAATTGATATCACGGAGATAGCGCCGCCGGTGCATCATTGTCTCTACATATCCATGTTTCCGGGCAAAATCAATCGTTTCATCCATATACTTCCTGATACCGGGGTACTCGGCAAAGTACTGATGAATGATCTCTGATGCCTCCTGACGCGGGATATTCAACCGCTCCGACAACCCAAAAGCCGACATCCCATAGGTAATTCCGAAATTCACTGCCTTGGCTTTCCCACGCATCTCCCGGGAGACCTGGTCTGCCTGAATTCCATAAATCTTCGCAGCAGTGGTAGTATGAATGTCTTTTCCCTCCCTGAAATCTTCCATCATGGTCGGATCCTGGCTGAGATGGGCAATGATACGTAATTCGATCTGGGAGTAGTCGGCCGAAAGGAGTGTGTAGTGCTCGTTTCGTGGCACAAACGCTTTCCGGATTTCACGGCCTCGTTCAGTCCTGATAGGGATGTTCTGGAGATTGGGATTGTTGGAGCTGAGCCTTCCTGTTGCTGCAACAGCCTGGTTGTAGGAGGTGTGAATCCGGCCGTCGCGGGGATTGACAAGCGCAGGCAGGACATCCACATAGGTGGATTTCAGTTTCGTGAAAGAACGGTACTCCAGGATCTTTGAGATGATAGGATGTTTGTGGACCAGCTTTGAAAGGATATCTTCCCCGGTGGAGTATTGTTTGGTCTTGGTCTTTTTCGGTTTTGCCATAATCACCAGCCGGTCGAAAAGCACCTCCCCAAGCTGCTTCGGAGAGGAGATATTGAACTCTACGCCGGCATCAGAATAGATCTCCTGCTCCACTTTTTTAATCTCATGAGCCAACTCCAAAGAGTAACTCTCAAGCGCAGCGCTGTCGATCCGCACCCCTTCTGCTTCCAACGATGCCAACACCGGGATCAGCGGAACTTCAATCTCATCAAAGAGTTTGCGCGTGCCGGTTTCAGAAAGCATCGGTTCAAATACCTCTTTCAGTTGCCAGGTAATATCGGCATCTTCGGCAGCGTAATCTTTGACAGTTCCCTGATCAATCATCCCCATGCTCAGCTGATTGCTGCCCTTTTTTCCAATTAGAGCCTCAATTGGAACGGGGGAGTAATTCAGGTAATTTTCAGCCAGTGTATTCATGTTGTGACGCATATCGGGCTGAAGCAGGTAATGGGCCAGCATCGTGTCAAACAATGGCCCCTGTATCTGGATATCGTACCACTTCAGGATGGCGATATCAAATTTGAGGTTTTGACCGGTCTTGCCAATGGAAGGATCTTCAAAAACAAGCTTGAAGCCGGCAAGAAGTTTTTGTGCTTCATGGTAATTTCCCGGCATCGGAAGGTACCACGCCTTGTGCGGATGCCAGGAGAAAGAGACTCCGACAAGTTCCGAATCGTTCGGATCAAGCCCGGTCGTCTCCGTATCAAAACAAAAAGAGGATTGTTTTTTTAACAACGAGAGCAGCTCCGCATGGGTTTCGGGCGTGTCGGCCAGTCGGTAGTCATGCGGGGTTGTATCAATGGTGGCGAAAGGAGAGAAGTCCTGGTCGGAGAAGAGACCGGATTCTCGATGCTGGATGCCTGATTGCACCCCTAAATCCCCTAAAGGGGACTTGCTCCCTTCGGGGAATTCTTTTTGCAATCCAATACTCCCTGCCCTGAGCCCTTCGCCCTTCGCCCTGAGCTCTTCGCCCTTCACCCTGTGCCCTTCGCCCTGCGCCCTGTGCCCTGTGCCCTGCGCCCTGAGCTCTTCGCCCTGCGCCCTGTTCACTGCCGACTGTGTCGATAGCCAGGTAAAATATCTCTGCCCAAACGTTCTGAACTCGAGCTCATTAAACAGCTCTTTCAATGCCTCAATATCCGGAGGCCCCATCTTCAGGTTATTCTCCTCAAAAGCAATTGGTACATCGAGAATAATAGTAGCTAAGCCTTTCGACATCAGGGCCTGATCCCCAAACTCCTCCACTTTCTCTTTCCATTTTGGGTTAGGAATCGTGTCTGCTCTGGAAATCAGGTTCTCAATGGTACCATATTCAGCGATCAGTTTTTTAGCTGTAACTTCTCCAAATCCCGGGATGCCCGGAATGTTGTCGGAGGCATCCCCCCACAATCCGAGAATATCTTTAACCTGTTCAGGTCGTTCGATCCCAAACTTCCCGCAAACCTCTTTCACGCCCATGATTTCAGCCTTGTTCCCAAATTTGGCAGGCTTGTACATGAGTGTATTTTCAGAAACAAGCTGACCGAAGTCCTTGTCGGAGGTCATCATATACGTGATAAACCCGTGATATTCAGCCTGCTTGGCAAGGGTGCCGATCACATCATCGGCTTCATAGCCATCGACCGCCAAAATCGGGATGTTAAATCCCTCAATCAACCGCTGGATGAGAGGAATGGAGGTGATGATATCCTCAGGCGTCTCCTGCCGGTGGGCCTTGTATGACGCAAACTCCTCATGCCTGACAGTTGGGGCCATGGTATCAAACGCCACACCGATATGGGTTGGAGTTTCGTTTTTGATTACATCAAACAGGGTATTGGCAAAACCCAGAACTGCAGAAGTGTTAACTCCTTTGGAGTTGATCCGGGGATTTTTATTCAGGGCATAATAGGCCCGGTAGATGAGGGCCATGGCATCAAGAAGAAATAGTTTTTTTGTATTCATAGAGGGGATTTGCCGCACAAAGATAGCGGAAAAATCGCTATACATTTTCATCTATAAATCAAGAAGGTTTATCTTGCAATATGATCTTTTCACCTAAAATACAGGCATTTAGCTGAGGAAACTGTTTTCTCTTCCCTATTTTTACAGCAAAAACAACCATCATGCAAAGAAGATACGTTTTACTGACTCTCATGCTCGTTGCTGTGGCTTCGATGGCTCAGCAACAGCGCCTCATGATCCCATCGGAGTTTGAGAACCTTGCCGTTTCTCAATCTCCGCCGTTGGATAACCCGGTTTTGCCGATGCAGCAATATAAAAGATCCTCCACGGATAACCCACTTTTCGAGAATGTCATTGGAGCCACCCGATACGACATGCAAACAAACGCCTCCTGCCAGAACCGGTTCTACCTATACCCCGACGGGACCATGGGTGGTATCTGGACCTATGGAATGAATGATGCCAGCTATCTCGACCGGGGTACCGGCTACAATTACTACAACGGATCCTCATGGGGAACGGCTCCGCTTTCCCGTATTGAAAGTCTCAGAGCGGGTTGGCCATCCTATGCCCCCTGGAATGGGAATGGCGAAATTGTCGTTAGCCACCATTTTGCCACCTTTCCAGCGCTCATGTTAACCAGAACAACGAAGGGAACAGGGGCCTGGACGGAGGTTGAGATCGCGCCGCCTGCCGGAGCGATGGGAATCGACTGGCCCAGGATGATCACCTCGGGACCAACCCATATGAGCATTCATATGATCGCTCTCACTACGCCTTCTGCCAGCGGAGGTGCTATTTATGATGGACTAGACGGGGCAATTGTCTATTACCGCTCCCAGGATGGCGGAGCAACATGGGATATCGCGGGAGATATCCTTCCACAGATAACTGCTTCCGATTATATTGGCTTCAGCGCCGATGACTATGCCTGGATGAGACCAAGAGGTGATACCATTGCTTTTATTGTTGGGGGCAACTGGACCGATACATTTATCATGGTCTCATACGACAACGGAACGAATTGGGAGAAGATCCCTATCCTGAATAATGGGAACAAACTTGTACCCTCCGGAGATGAAACAGATATCTTTGCTTGCTGTGACGGATCCGTTGCGCTGGAAATGGATAATGACGGGGTTTTTCATGTCGTTTTTGGGAGAATGCGTGCAAAAGGTGATCTCGACGGAAGAAAGTATTACCCGGGAACCGATGGTCTTATCTACTGGAACAGTACCATGCCGATGCTACACGACAGCCTCTACCCCGATACACTGGAGGCGCATGGACAGCTTCTGGGCTATGTTGCAGAAAATACCGCGGGAGATACAGTCGTTGGATTTCCCTACTATGGAGTAAGTCTTTCCAGCTTCCCGCAGATAACCATTGATGAGAACAACCGGATTTTTGTGATCTGGTCGGGACTGACCGTAGGTAACCCCTCTCCCGAAGAGTGGAATTACAGGCATATCTGGAGCAGGGCATCACTGGACAATGGAGAATCGTGGAGTGACATGACCGATCTAAATAGCAGTATTATATACATAAACAGGGAGTTTGTTTACCCATCAATGGCGAAGCATACAACTGCCAGCAGCATCCATTTCATCTACCAGTCGGCTGATGTTCCCGGCTCCGCCATCAGTGATGCCAATGTTCCCGTTCACGATAATACAATCGAATACAGACAGGAGCCCAAAGAGACGTTAATTGGAATCAATACGCTTCCGGTGTTCCAGAAAAATGTTGTTTCCCAGAACTTTCCCAACCCTTTCCACAAACAGACCAATATCGACGTAACAGTCGAACAGAATTCGGCCCTGCTTATGACAGTAGTGGACTTGCTGGGTCACCAGGTTATGACGGTTAACAAAGGGGTTGTACCTCCGGGCGATTACCGGTTTACCATCGATGGTTCCCGATTAACACCGGGGATCTATTTTTATACTGTTGCTATAAACGGAGAAAAGTATACGAAAAAGATGATTGTTGAATAGTCCGATATTACCATTTAGAGAACTAACACCGAGGCTGTTCCACATACTGGACAGCCTCTTTAACAATCTGCTGTTTATATCTTCATTGCCGCTCCCGAAAAATCCCCTTTTTCTTTTATACATTTAGGCCAGCATACACTTCCATTCACTTCATACAAAGCCTATGGTAAAGAAAGCAGCGAAGGAGAAGAAGATCTTCGTACTCGACACAAGTGTCATCCTTTATAATCACGATGCACTCAATAATTTTGAGGATAATGACGTGGCAATTCCCATCACCGTTCTGGAAGAGCTCGACAATTTCAAGAAAGGCAACGACATCATCAATTTTGAAGCCCGGGAATTTATCCGGATCCTGGATAAACTTTCGAACCGGTCGACACTTACACGATGGATCTCCCTGAAAAATCAGAAAGGAGGTAAGTTCAAGGTGGTGATGAATGAGAAGAGCGAGCTGGATGCGAACAAAGTCTTTGGCGAGCATAAGGCCGATCATAATATCCTGAATGCCGCCCTGATCATGATCCAGGAGAATCCGGGGAAGAAGGTTGTATTGGTATCCAAGGATATCAATCTCAGGCTGAAAGCCAAAGCACTGAATATTCAGGCCGAAGATTACCAAACCGGGAAGATAAAAGATCTGGAGATGCTTTATTCGGGGAAATCCCTGATTGAAAACATCGAGAAACCGGTAATTGACATGATCTATGAAAACGGTTTCTGTCTTCCCGAGGATGTTGGCGTGATCAATCCAATTGCCAACCACTATTTTATCCTGAAGAACGGGAAAAGCTCTGTATTGGCTTTTTACAATCCCCAAACAGAACGGATCGAGAAGCTGGAGAAGCATCCATGCTACAGGATTCTGCCACGCAATGCCGAACAGGTCTTTGCCCTGCATGCCATCCTCAACCCGGAGGTCAAGCTGGTAACACTTCAGGGAATCGCCGGAACCGGAAAAACTCTTCTTGCGTTGGCTGGAGCTCTCGAGCAGAAGCGAAATTTCAAGCAAATCTACCTGGCGAGGCCGATCGTTCCGTTAAGTAACAAGGACATCGGGTATCTGCCGGGCGACATCAAGTCGAAACTCAATCCCTACATGGAACCTCTGTGGGACAACCTCAAATTCATTCAGAACCAGTTTGCAGAACGAGACAAGGAGTTTAAATCAATCACTGAAGCAATCGAGAAAGAGAAGCTGACGATCACACCGCTTGCATACATCCGCGGACGAAGCATCTCCAATGTTTTCTTCATTGTGGATGAAGCCCAGAACCTCACTCCGCATGAAGTGAAAACGATCATCACCCGGGCCGGAGAGAATACAAAGATCATCTTTACCGGCGATATCTACCAGATTGACACCCCATACCTGGATGCCCAGAGCAACGGGCTCTCAACCCTGATCGACAAAATCAAACACAATCCCATCTACGCGCATATCCGGCTGGAAAAAGGAGAAAGGTCGGAACTGGCCAACCTGGCGAACGAGTTGTTGTAATCCGACAACGCCTATTTGTACGACAGGCGAAAGGGAAGAAAGACAGGGACACCTTATTATCGTAGAATTACGAAAGCCGTGACTGTACATACGTTGCGGCATTGTTTTGGCACGCATCTGCTGGAGAACGGAACGGATCTCAGGTACATACAGGCATTGATGGGATATTCGAGCAGTAAGACCACGGAGATTTATACGCATATAACGACCAAGGGATTCAACCAGATTGAGAATCCGTTGGATAAGCTGGACATGAAAAAAAAGTGCAAGAAAATTTTGATATCATGAAGGTATGATTTAAGTTTGATGTGTAATCTTTCTGTAATGGTATCCTGCTTTCAATATTTCCCCGGATTTTTACTCCAACCGATAGAGCAGGGTACCGACTGTGATTATCGCAGCTTTTCGAATGATAACACCAACCCGGTAAAAGCAGTTGCCCCTCCCCCTTTTCCTGGGATTAACACCTCTTTTTCTGAGATAACAACAATAAAAGGGGATCAAAAGGGTCCTGATAAGGTCAAAATAACAACAATGGGTATATACACTCGTTAACTGCAAATTTGTAAAAACAAACAACATGAGACTTTCAGATTATGCATTTAATTCAACACTCCAAATAGTATCAAAAAATAGAGAGGCATATTTTAAGATTACTGACCAAGCCGATCGAATAATAGTTTGGTTAGTAGGGTTCTCAATAGCGACAATTGCTTTATTAATTTCAACATCAAATACAGTAATAAATATACCACATAACCTTCCACAAATCATAGTAATTTTTGCCTCTTTGGTAATAATCCTTGGGATATTGTACAGAACGCTATTATATGTGGCTCAATTTCTTGAAAATCATTTGCTATTAAAATTTGAAGGCTTTGTTGGAAGTATTCATGGACCGAAACTTGCTACTCCCCGAACCTTAAAAGAAACAGATACACTCGAAGATATAATTAAATATTTTAGAACTGATTTTGATTTAGATTTCTCTAATATTGAAATTAATGATTTAAACGAACAACAAAAGGAAGTATATAGGCTAATCGTATATTCCCAATATACAAAACTCGCAACAACATTTAAAGAAGATCTTGATAATGAACTTAATAGAATAAGTAATGTTTTAATGTATCACTTTGGATATTCTAAGAAAAGCGTTAATAGATTTAAAGAGTTAAAAGGATCAAGTAGAAGGATACCAAGATTGTTTTGGTTTTGTTTCTATTCATCACATGTACTATTTATCCTTACCGTCCTAACTTTCATGATGGGTACACTTCTGTTTTTAGTGAATTATATACAATATCAAATCTGCAGTTAACAAGCCAGCAGCCGAGGCCAGGCGGGGCATGTGATTCAAAGCAAGCGGACGTAAAGTAAATGGAGATGAAACGAATACAAAAATCAACCCAAGTAACACCCGCCCGTCGGCTGCTGGCAGACCGTTAGCAAGGAGCATCTATAATTCTATACTGTTAAGATATATACCGTTAAGAGATGTGTTGATGAGCAAAAAGAAGAGTAAAAAAAGTGAAGCGGATTCGGTGCCAGAAATAATGCTTCTTAACATCTCAGTAGGTTTGAATGCAATGATTTAGTAAAATTGAGCAGGACGTGGACGCTACCAAACAAGTGGGAATGAATTTGTAACTTTTCGGTTTCAACTATGCTACTCTACGAATCTATACGACTAATCGATAATGAAAACAGATACAGGAAAATTTTAACGAGTATTCATTGCATCAAACTGGAGAAGAAATACTGCTACTAATGGAAAAACGAAATGCCCACTTGCTAACAAGCACCTAAAGCCAATGCTACAGTCTACCAGGATTGTTTCCACCATCCCAAAATCCACCGCAATGGCTTTAGCTGCTAAGCGTTAGCAAGGAGCATCTATAATTATATACTGTCAAGAAATATACCGTTAAGAGATGTGTTGATGAGCAAAAAGATGAGTAAGAAAAGTGAAGCGGATTCGGTACCAGAAACAATGCTTCTTAACATCTCAGTAGGTTTGAATGCAATGATTTAGTAAAATTGAGCAGGACGTGGACGCTACCAAACAAGTGGGAATGAATTTGTAACTTTTCGGTTTCAACTATGCTACTCTACGAATCTATACGACTAATCGATAATGAAAACAGATACAGGAAAATTTTAACGAGTATTCATTGCATCAAACTGGAGAAGAAATACTGCTACTAATGGAAAAACGAAATGCCCACTTGCTAACAAGCACCTAAAGCCAATGCTACAGTCTACCAGGATTGTTTCCACCATCCCAAAATCCACCGCAATGGCTTTAGCTGCTAAGCGTTATGCCGCATTAAAATTAAACTTGACTTTTCATGAAAAATGCTTATCTTTGGCGTTAGTATCGTAAAACGTTCATATGATCCAATCCTTTAACTCAAAAGAAACAGAAAAAATCTGGGAAGGTTTAAGATCGGTAAAACTTCCAAATACAATACAGGAGATAGCAAGAAGGAAGCTTAGGATGCTGAATAACTCTTTAGATCTAAGGGACCTAACAATCCCTCCATCAAATAGGCTGGAGAAGTTAAAAGGAGATCTTAACGAATTCTATAGCATCAGGATTAATGATCAGTGGAGGCTCAAGTTTAAATGGATAGATGGGCATTCATATAACGTTGAAATAATTGATTATCATTAAACCACAAAACCATGTACAAGCTAAAAAACATACATCCAGGTGAAATTCTACAGGAAGAATTCCTTTCTCCTATGGGCCTCACTGCATATCGCCTGTCAATGGATATAGGCATACCACAAACAAGAATCAGCGAGATCATAAAAGGAAACAGGAGAATCACTGCTGATACTGCAATCCGACTCAGTAATTATTTTGGAAATTCCGTGAAATTCTGGTTAGGGCTGCAGGATGATTATGATGTCGAAGAAGAAATGTCAAAGAAAGCAAAGGAATTCAAAGCCATAAAACAATATAAAATTAACGCGGCATAACAAGCCTGTAAATCCTATGCTGCTATGGGCTTTTTGCTTATTAAAGGCTACAACGGCACAGTATTTACAGGCCGCCCGTTGGTGGCAAGGCATCTTAAACCAGAACACTAATAACTGATCCTTTAGAAATGAGAACCTATTTAATATTTTTCTTCGTACTTCTTTTTTCGTACTCCATCGTCGCTCAGAAATGGCAATATTTAAATCAAGAACCCACTGGGAATCAATTAAACGATATTTTATCCATGGATGAAAATGTCTGGTTTGCTGTTGGCGAACTTGGAACCATCTTAAAAACTACAGATGGAGGTGAGACTTGGATACATCTTAATTCTGGAACGACAAAAGATTTACACAGTATTTTCTTTCAGGATTCACAGGTTGGATATGTGGTTGGAGGAAATGAGATACTTAAGACTGTTGATGGTGGAGACTCTTGGACCAAACAAACAGTGCCTGGGTATTCCAACTATTATTGTATTTATTTTCCTTCACTTATGGTTGGATATGTAACTGGAGACAATAGAATTCTAAAGACTATCGATGGCGGAAATAATTGGAATCAAATTGCAGCAGGACCTCTAGATACTCGACACAGCGTACTTTTTCTAAATCCTGACACTGGTTTTGTCACTGGCCAATCATATGGGGGGGCTATTATGAAAACAACTGATGGTGGAAATTCATGGAATATTTGCTATCAGAGCGGGAGTGCCTGGTATATTGGCCATTTATGCTTTGTCAGCAATAATGTTGGATATGCTTCAGGAGGGAATGGAGCAATTCTTCAGACTATTGATGGTGGAACTTCGTGGGAAAGTTTACCCTCAGGTGTAAACGAAGACCTCGAATCTATAGTTTTTATTGACCAAGATGTTGGATATGTTGTTGGGTGGGACGACATTGTACTAAAAACAACAAATGGAGGGCAGTTTTGGAGCGTAATGACTGACGAATACCCGGGAGGGCATTGTGATTTCTCTAGTATAAGCACTGGTATCTTTGTTGGCGTCGAAAGGCATCCGGACATTGGAATACCAAAAATTTATAAAACAACAAACGGGTGCAATTCGTTTTCTTATCTGAGTTCCGGGTTTACTAATTGTTTATACTCTATTTCTTTTCCGTCTTCTGATCTTGGTTTCTGTGTTGGAGATTCAGGAATAATTGTGATGACTTTTGATAAGGGAAATACTTGGATCATTCAGCCGTCCGGAACTTCCAAACAACTTACCTCTGTTGACTTTCCAACGCAGACGCTAGGGATTGCCGTAGGTGACTCTGGCATTGTGCTTAGAACCAATAGTATCGGAGCTACGTGGATTGCCTCAACACCTATTACCGATAAAAAACTTTGGGGAGTTACTTGTCCAGACAATAACGTAGGAGTTGCTGTCGGGGAGTGGGGAACTATAATAAGGACTAATGATGGAGGAAATTCATGGTCAATCCTTCAATCTGGGACCACGAGACATTTATATGCGACTAATTTTACAGATAACTTAACAGGTTTTGTAATTGGTTCGTGGGGGACAATACGCAAAACAGAAGATGGAGGGAATTCATGGACAGAACAGAGTTCAGGAACGACAAATGATTTAATAGCAATTAGCTTCGTTGACAACAACAATGGATATATTCTCGGGCAATACGGGGTAGTATTAAAAACTACTGATGGTGGTGATAATTGGACACTTATAAATGCGGGCTTAAATTCAGAAGTCGGATCAATATATTTCAGGGATATCAACACAGGATATATATGCGGAGTGGATGGGTCTATTTTTCTTACAACGGATGGAGGCAATACATGGATACGACAAGAATCAAACACAAAAAAGGGTCTTACAGGAATATGTATAACAGATGACAACAATGCCTTTGCTGCTGGTTATTGGGGGACAATTATGGGAACATACGAAACAGGAGTCTTTATTGAAAAGTCATTATCAATTAATCCTGTTAAAATATTCCCAAATCCTTCGAGTAGCCAGTTATTTGTGGGTATAAATAACAAACAAAATAATTTCAATTTATCAATTTTAAATAATCAGGGACAAGTAGTATTTGGTAAAAATGTCACTGGTTCAACTGTAGTTATGGATATTTCAGATATTCCATCAGGTATCTACTATTTAAAAATAAGGACGGAGAACGAAAGTCATACCAAGAAACTGATCAAGAATTAATGCCCTGCCACCAACATGCCAGCATCCGCAAGCCTGGCTAAGTGATTCAAAGTTAGCGGAATAGAAGTAAAATGAAGAAAGAACGAACACAAAATCCACCCCAAGTAACGCCCGGCCAGCGGCTGCTGGCCACCCGTGTGTGCCTTGAATCAATTCCCGGTTTCGGGAATTGAATGCTGTGTAGATGATGGAAGGCTCTTTGAAAATTGTGTAAGTGTGCGGAGGTCAAGCGAACCGACTGGCCGGCCTTACCAGATGAATCAGAGGAATGGACTTCCGCAGACGACTGTCAGGAGTAGTCTGCAAACCACCTTATGCTGCGCTGGGAGGAAACTTTCAGGGTGGTGAACGATAAGGAAAAGCGGGGAGAAAGATCGCCGCAGGTAGGTATTGTCGAGCTGAATTAATTGAACCAGCTATTTACACCTCGTAAGCCGCAAGAAACGATGCCGAAACCAGGTAGTTACGGTTGTACCTGGGACAAAGTGTGACGGACGACCTGATTACTGGTCACATGGTATCCGGGGTAAAGTTGGCAGGAAGGCAATACAGGCGTTTACACGGAACAAAGGAAGTCGCTATCGCTCTGTTAACCGAACAGGGAAGCAGGCATGGAGGGATACCATGAGATGGCGGCGGCGGACTAAGTCGTAGTAGTGATGAAACTTCTGTAATGGAAGCGGAGCGAAGGGCTTAGCCTGTTCCGTTTCAAAATAAACGACAACCAGAAATGGGATGATTGAATGTTTTGAGACAAGATCACAGCCATTTTCCGGGACGTTTGCCTGGATTTTGGGATATCCACTATGTTTCGTTACATTTGTGATTGAACAGGAAGAGCCGTATGAATCGAGAGGTTCACGTACGGTTCTGTGGGAACGCAGGGGTGAAATTCCCCTGCGTGACCCGACTATGCCTCATTGTAGAAAGCCGACCGCACATTCAAGCACATTTTGTTTTTGCCGACACACAAAACCAAATCGAAAAACCAAAAGAGCTTGATTTTTTGCCAACGCCACAAATAAATTGAGTAAATTTGATTACAATACAGTAAACAAATAAAGAGAAGAGATGACAGATTTTTTTAAACACTTGATGCACGAATTTGAATTACCATTAGGAAATCCGGTGTTGATATTTTCATTAATCCTATTTATCATTTTGTTATCTCCCATCCTGCTTAGAAGATTAAATATTCCGGGAATTATTGGATTAATTATAGCTGGGGTGATTATTGGCCCTCATGGATTTAACATTCTTGAAAAAAATTCTGCGGTTGACCTTTTTTCAACTATCGGGCTTCTTTATATCATGTTCATTGCAGGACTTGAATTGGACATGAACGAATTTAAATCCAACCGAAACAAGAGTCTTTTGTTCGGACTTTTCACATTCATTATTCCATTAGGAATAGGATTTCCCGTATGTCATTACTTGCTCGGATATGACGTCAATGCAAGTTTTTTGACTGCCAGTATGTTTGCAACACACACGCTTGTTGCTTATCCAATTGTCAGCAAATTTGGCGTTTCAAAAAATCAGGCCGTGGCAATTACTGTTGGTGGAACAATCTTAACCGATACAGCCGTACTTATTATTTTGGCTGTAATTATGGGAAACAGCCAAGGTAATTTGAATCAGGAATTTTGGATACGGTTGGGGGTTTCATTAGCCATTTTCTCCGCTATTATGTTCCTGATAATCCCAAGAATTGCCAAATGGTTTTTTCGGAAACTGGAAAGTGAAAAGCATTCGCATTATATTTTCGTCCTAGCGGTGGTATTCTTTGCAGCATTTTTGTCAGAAGTAGCGGGCGTTGAACCAATAATTGGAGCTTTCGTTGCAGGATTAGCCTTAAACAAACTCATTCCACATTCATCCGCATTGATGAACCGAATTGAGTTTATTGGTAATTCCTTATTCATACCGTTTTTTCTCATAAGCGTAGGAATGTTGGTTGATATGAGCATAATTTTAAGTGGGCCTATGGCTCTTATTATAGCAGGAACGCTTTCTGTTGTGGCTCTGTTTGGAAAATGGTTTGCTGCTTTGTTTACGCAACTAATATTCAAATATTCTAAAGCACAACGACAACTTATTTTCGGACTTAGCAGTGCTCATGCAGCAGCAACACTTGCGATAATTTTAGTTGGCTACAAAGCTGAAATACTAGATGAGAATATCCTGAACGGAACCATCATACTTATTCTAATAACTTGTATAGTTGCTTCTTTTGCTACAGAAAAAGCCGCTAAAAAGATTGTTATTGAATCCGAAGATGATACAAGTGGTTTAATAAAAGCAAATGGCGTTCAAAGTGAACACATTCTTTTGCCAATTGCAAATGTTTCAAAAATAGAAAAGCTTCTGGAACTTGCAATTTTCATTAAGGACAATAAATCAGCAAATCCTGTATCTATCCTTTCGGTGGTCTCTAATAATAATGAAGCTGAAATTAATATCCTGAAAACAAGAAACAAACTGGAGGAATTTATAAGGCAGGCTTCTGCTTCAGAAACTAAAGTAAACATCATTACAACCATTGACCATAATGCTGCAAGCGGTATAGCTCGTATTGCGAGAGAAATTATGGCTGACATTATTGTTTTGGGATGGCCTCAGCATACAGGTTTTATTGATAAATTAATTGGCGAGAAAGTAGACAGTATATTGAGCAACACTGACAAGACCACATTTATCTGTCATTTAGAAAAACCATTGGTGTTGCACAAAAGCATTGTTATTGCCGCACCACCCTTGACTGAACATGAAAACGGTTTCGGATTATGGGTAACCAAAATAGCTAAACTGGCTCACGAACTGAGTATTCCAATTCTGCTTTACTGCAATGAAGCAACTGAGAAAGCAGTCGAAAGATTATTCAAAAGGGCGAAACTTACTGCATCAATTTCGATAAAAGTATTTACGGATTGGGAAGATTTTTTCGTGCTTTCCAGAAATATTCATGAAGACGATTTGTTTGTATTGGTTTCTGCCCGAAAAGGTGCTACGTCCTATTTAGGCGTACTCGACAACTTGCCTGTTAAACTTGAAAAACACTTTGCAGTTAACAGCAGGTTCGTAATTTATCCTCAACAATACGCTGACAACATAAGTATCGATCAGTACAATGACATTTCTACAGAACCGCTGAATAAAGGTATTGAGGCAGTACAGAAAATTGGTAAAGGCTTAAGTTCCATTTTTAAGAAAAAAGACGATGAATAATTTATTGGCTCTTTAACATATTGAGTGGGGGAACGGTCGGAACTGGCGAATCTGGCGAATGAGTTGTTGTAATTAAAACAGGGAATATTTCACGGATGCCGTAAAGGTCATTCCCGGGTTCAGCTTCATGAAATACTGATCTGCGGCTTCATATGACCTGTAGACTGACTCCTTCTTTGAGCTCAGGATGTTTTCAACCTTCAGTCCAACCTGAATACGTTTTTTCTTGCCAAAGCTTTTATTGGCATTGAAATTCAGGCTATTAAATGGCTTTGTGTAGATATCTGGACGATCAACCATACCAACGTACTCAAGGGTTAGGCCCTGTACGTTGTAATAGAGTCCGGCTTCGAACCCATTCCAAAAACCATTTTCCCCACCATTGTAAGATAACCCGCAGTTAATTACGTAGGGAGCCTGACCGGCCATCGCCCTGTATTCACTGATCGACTGGCCGGTACGTGCATTAGCCAGCCGGGATTCATATTCGGTTGTGCTGAGTTTAATCCGGGATTTTACGTAGGTAAAATTTGCTGTAAATTGGAATTTTTCCAAAGCCTTTGCGATCAGATCCAGGTTAAGTCTGAGTTCCAGTTCTCCTCCGAAGACTTGACCGTCACCAACATTACGGGGTTGAAATGCTCCCTGTAACGTAGCGTATTGGACAATCTCGATAGGACTGATAAACCGTTTGTAAAATCCACTGATGGAGATGGTTTGTCCGCTCTTTGGAAACCACTCCCAACGAAGGTCGAAATTGTGGATACTGGTGCTTTTCAGGTTCCCGTCCCAGTAAACGATTCCTGCGGCATCATTGGCATCCCGGAATAATCCGCCGATAAATGTCCGGCCACTGATTGGGTCAAAGATCTCCGCATAGGAAAGCTCCTTGAATGATGGCCTGGCTGTGGTCATGGCATATGAAGCCCTTAGATTTTGTTTGTCGGATAATGAATAGATCAGGTTTGCAGATGGGAAGAAATTGTTATCCTCTAGCACTTTTTCGTTATCGAGCGTATGAACTCCGAGTTGATCCTGACCTGTATAACGTTGAACATAGTTTTCGAATCTTACTCCGAGGATGGTTTTCAGGCGTTTGAAAATATTGATTTCAAAGGAGAGATAACCTGCAGCATTGCTGACATTTGAATTGAACTGGTTCGGATTTCCTGGAATAAATGAAGCGTCGTAAGTTGTTCCGCGGTTTACATTACTGTCTATAGGCCAAAGATTTTCAGGGTAGAAAAGTTCGTTCGGATTCCCGGTAAGGGTGACGTTTCGAATGTTGAATGCAAAACTGCGGATGGCGAAATCCCGCTCCTTGTAAGTATAGGCACCACCAAACTTCAGAATGGATTTCTGATTCTTCATCTGGAACGTTTTGGTGACATCAATAGCTGCAGGTATGTTGATCTCTTTGAGGTTCCGCCAGATCCTTTCAGGAAATCCCGACTCTGTCCCGATGATGTAGGCACCCCCATCCATAATATACCGCGTGAATCGGATATCGGGATCATTCATGATGGAACGGGTGGGGGAGAGTTTCCATACAATTTCCCACTTGTCGTCACCGAATAGGTGTTTCCCATCGATGAAAATATTGGTCATGGCTCGTTCACTGTAACCCAGGTTGTGTTGAATTCCGGAAAAATTGCTTCCCTGGTCGGCACCGATGTAATCAAAAATTCCTGCACTGGACTCACCATTCTGAAGGTGCAGCAGGTTCATCCGGTAGTTGGATTTTTTTGTCTTGATTGCGAATCCGGCAAGTCCTCCGAGAAGCACATTGTTTTCTCCCAGGTTACCTTTCTGGAATTCACGGAGTTCCATCTCCATAATAGTGGGATCCGCTGAGAGGCCATAACGCCCGTACTCTGCATTCGTATAAAAATCTGTGTTGTTTTTATACGAGATGGCGATATTGAATCCAAGAGTAACTTTTTTCAGAGGGACCTGGTTCCCGATGGAAAACCCCATGCTATAGTCCATGAAACTTGTTTGTGTATGCGCTGCCATAGTTTGGTTAAAGGATCCAAGAATTTCCTGATACCGCATTCCCTTGGCTCCATAGGGATCAGTGACAACATCCGCATAAAACGGGATATCGGATGTAGCAGGAATTTTTCGTGTGCCATCATCGAACCCGAGGAAATCTGTTTGACTTCCATGGTAAGTTAGGTAATCCTTTTTGAAGTGGGCCGAAGGATTATATCCGGCGCTTACAGAAATACTCCCCTGTTTCTCTTCCGGAAAATCTTTGACTGTGATATCGATGACACCGCCTGTGAAGTCAGCGGGCAGGTCAGCGGTAAATGATTTGTAAACGATGATATTGTCAATGATGTTGGTGGGGAAGATATCCATCTGGAGGGTGTTCCGGTCAGGATCCAGACCAGGGATATCAAGTCCGTTCAACATGGTTTTGGTGTATCGGTCACCAAGTCCCCGCACATAGACATATTTGCCCCCTTCAACGGAGAGACCGGGTACACGTTTCATGGAAGAGGCCGCATCAGAATCCCCTATCTTTCTGAAGTTAGCGGCAGAAATCCCGTCAATCACATTGGCGGATTTCATCTTCATCGTCAGCAAGGCCGCTTCGGTGTTGCGCACTACCTTGGCCGTGATGGTGACTTCGTTTAGTTCAATAGATGACTCCTTGAGGCGCAGGTTCTCAAGCAGGGTAACCTCACCGGATTTAACCTCAAGGTCTTTGATGTGCATTGTTTCATACGAAATATAGGAGACTCTAAGGGTGTAAACACCAGGTGGTACCTCCAGACTGAATTTTCCGTCGAGGTCGGTAAGCGTTCCCATTGTTGTTCCCTCAAGGAAAATGGTGACCCCCGGGAGGCTTTCACCGAACCCATCATCGAATACCGTTCCCCTGATGAAACCATTCTGCCCATATACAAATGAGACAAGGAAAAGTGAAATGAGAATTGCAAATAACTTTATTGAGCGCATGATGTATCCTTCTGGTATTTCTATTTATGTATGAAACCTCGCAGGTGTTAAGAACCTGCGAGGTTTGGTATTTTAGGCCGTTTTCAGTTGTAGTGATTAAAACCCATTCAGTTCACCGGCTGCAGAGGCCCATGACCATCCCTGGAACACAGCGGCATTAGCACCAACAGTATTGGCACCTTCTGCTACAACGGTCACGTAAGCATCCGTTCCATCTTTGAAGAAATCGGTTACGGCAAATCCGGCAGGGATTGTAGCCTGAAGATTTGAGGCATTCAATCCAACGGGATTCAAGTCAAAATCCTGACCATCTTTGATAGTGAAGAAATAAATGTTGGTCATCGTTACCAGTGAGTTGTCATCCAGGTCAACGAGACCCTGAGCATCATCTGCGCGTGCCGAACCATTTATAAGGGTATGGCTGTCCTGCATGGCGCCTTCCGGGCCGTCCAACTCGAAACACTCATCGAATGGGTTGATAATGATGAAATTATCGAGAGTACCTCCCCATGACTGGTCGGTATCCACTGCATCATCCCCAATGTTCCAGAAGATGACGTTTTTCACGTCTACTTTCCCGCCGAACCACTCGATACCGTCATCCTGATTGGCGACGATCTCAATGTTTTCGATCACAGTACCGGAACCTACGCCACCAAGGGTCAAACCGTTGATCTCGTTCCCTTCACCGATGTTGGTGCCACCATGACGGATCGATACATATCTGATCACGCCGGAGTTGTCAGTTGAATTGTCGCCACCATAGAGCCCGTTCGGGTCTGAAGGAGGGATTCCTTCGATCTGCACGGAGGGGGCATCTGCCGAGATAGGAGCATAACCAAGGATCAGTACACCACCCCAGAGGCCGTTCAGGTCAGGGTCCAGGTTGGGACTTGCAATTTCGCCTGGCACGATTTCGTCAGCTACTGATGTAAAGATGATCGGTGAGGTGGCTGTTCCTTCTGCCATGAGCTTCCCGCCACGGGCAACCAGGAGTGCAGTGGCATTTGCCCCTGTTCCGGCCTGCCCCTTCACTACAACACCCGGCTGAATAGTCAGAGTAACACCGTTTACAACGGCAATCCTGCTTTCAAGGATGTATGTCTTTCCGGTTTGCCAGGTTGTGTTCTGGGTGATGTTCCCGGTAACATAGAATACCAGTTGTTCTTCAACAATATTAATAACAGCCGTGGCGGTTCCCATCTGGCTTTCCTGATCGGTAACCGTTAGGATCACTGATCCTGCGCCTATGGTTGAACCAGCTGAATAGGTGATCACAACGGTACCGGATGAGGATCCTGAAGTGCCGCTTGTTTTGATGACAGCTGTTCCTCCGGTAGCAACAAACGTTGCAGCGTTGAACCCTCCATCTGTCGTGTAGTTGAATGTAAGGTCAATCGATGTTCCCTTCTGTACTTCCAGGTTCACAGGGGCAGTAACAACAGGAAGTTGTTTTGTTTCATCCTTTTTGCATGAGGTGAATCCGACAAACAGGGCGATCATTATCACACCTGTAATCTTTAAGTAGTTGATTTTCATTTTCTTTCTATTTGATTTGTATAACAATTTGTACAGTGCAAAGTTCACCCTATCTGACGCATCAAATGTGAACAAATTGTTAAGCTATCTTTAAGAAATTGTGTATGAAATTGGCGCGGAACCTGTTGGAAATAAGAGAGAAACAACAGGGCCTCACAGGAGAAACCTAAGTTGTTATACGAAGAAAAAACAGAATGAACTAATAAGGGGATTTATAACCAGCGGACCACTCAGTTAATCGTAGTTCTGGGTCTTGACAAGATTTCCGTTTTCATCCCAGATATACCATGTTCCCTTCTTCTCGCCGGCTTGGTAATACATCTCGAACCTTTTTTGGCCGGTGTCATCCCATACATACCAGAAGCCGTCTTTCAGACCGTTTTTGAAGTTTGCTTCGGCTGTCTTGATACCCTTACTGTTCCAGGTGATCCAGGTGCCATGTTTGACCTCTTTTTTAAAACTTCGCTGCTCCTGAACACCACCGTTCTCGAAGAAAAGGGTCGTAATCCCGTCTATTAAGCCCTTTTTTACCTGCTTCTCAACATTAGGGTTCCCGTTATCGTAATACTCCCTATAGGTTCCCGTAAAAAGAGTGCCGTCGGGGTTACAGTATTTATTATCCCGGATGGTGATTTCCTGAGCACCTGCAGCGGAGGCCAGAAATATGAAAAACAGACTTAGTAGAAAATGTTTATTCACGATCAGTTGATTTATGTTGATCTTGTTCCTTGCAAAACTACATTTTTTTTGCAATTTTGCGCTTGACTAAAAAGACGATTCCCCTGAAGATTCAGAGATGCATGCAACTGATTCCAAAGGGGTATCGTCTAACAAAAACCTGAAGGATGATCAGGGCTCTACCGTTTCAAGCTGAACCGATAAAGTATTTTGACCCGACCGTTTGACATCAAGGGAGACCACTTTATCCTTATAAGAGATGCAACTGATCTTCACTTCATATTCACCGGGTTGTAACCCATCGAGTATAAACGTGCCATCAGGGTCGGAATAAACTTTTGAGTCAGAATCAGCCATCTGGATGGTTACCCCTGTCAGGGTTTCATTGGTGAGTTTATCAATCACTGTTCCTGATACTGATACTGAAGATGGTCCGTTTGACTCTGAAGTTTCATTATCTGCAAAGATCACCCCGGTAGCAAGAAACACCATTACGACCGAAAGAACATACCTGAAATTTTTCATACAATTAATTTTGATACAAAAGTACCTCGGCCAGAGCATCTGGCCGTTAACACACCATTAATTGAATATTAATTAATTGTTAATAAAAGGCGGTGAGCTTTTCTGGTGTCCTGTTCAATAATCCTTATTTTTACGGCAAAAACTCCCCTATGGAACTATTTTACCTGTTCATTGTCATTGTGTTGGTAATCCTTGCCTTGTCCGACCTGGTTGTCGGGGTGAGCAATGATGCCGTTAATTTTGTCAACTCAGCAATCGGTTCCAAAGCAGCCACCTTCCGAACGGTCATGATCATCGCTGCACTGGGAGTGCTCGTTGGGGCTACTTTTTCCAGCGGAATGATGGAGGTAGCCCGGAAAGGGATCTTCAACCCCGAGTATTTTGCCTTCAAAGAGGTCATGATCATCTTCCTCGCCGTAATGATCACGGATGTATTGTTACTGGATCTGTTCAACACGGCCGGTCTGCCCACCTCCACCACCGTATCCCTGGTGTTTGAACTTTTAGGAGGAGCCTTTGCCGTTTCTACGATCAAGATCATTCAAACAGGAGCAACGATGGCCACCTACGCCGAATACATCAACACAGGCAAGGTCTTTGCCATCATCTCCGGAATCCTGTTGTCCATTGCCATAGGATTTACCGTGGCGGCCATCATCCAATATTTTGTAAGAATGCTCTTCACCTTCAAATATGAAGAGAAGGTCAAGTATTTTGGCTCCTTATGGGGAGGGATTGCCTTTTCGGCCATGATCTATTTTCTTTTTGTCAAAGGGGCTAAGGGATCTTCATTCCTCACTCCGGAAGTGATCCAATGGTTCACTGCAAATACCTGGCTGATCCTTTTGGCAAGTCTGATTGGCTCAACTATCATTTTTCAGATCCTCTTCTGGCTGTTTAAGATCAACATCCTGAAGATCATCGTGATGGCCGGAACGTTTGCCCTGGCCATGGCTTTTGCCGGAAACGACCTGGTCAATTTTATCGGGGTCCCCCTGGCCGGACTGGAGTCTTTCCAGATCTTCCAGGCCAGCGGGAGTACTGATCCGGGAGGATTTATGATGGAGATGCTTCTGAACCCGGTAAAAACACCCACACTCCTTCTTCTGATCGCAGGGGGTGTTATGGTCCTGACGCTCTTTGTCAACAAAAAGGCCAGGTCGGTAACCAGCACCACCATCAACCTCGGCCGGCAGGATGAAGGAGACGAGTCATTCCAATCCTCCGTGCTTGCCCGGGGGATGGTCAATGTCGCCCTTCAACTGAACAAAGCCTATACCTTCGTGATGCCTAACGTGGTGTTGAAAGCCATTGGAACGAGGTTTGAACTGGTCCATCAGAGCAAACGATCCAGGGAAACCCCCGCCTTCGACCTTTTAAGGGCCTCTGTGATCCTGATGGTCTCGAGCATCCTGATTACCATGGGAACCAACCTGAAACTTCCGTTATCCACTACGTATATAACGTTTATGGTGGCTATGGGTGCCTCCCTGGCCGATAAGGCCTGGGGACGTGAGAGTGCAGTATACCGGGTTTCCGGTGTTATCACGGTGATAGGGGGATGGTTCTTTACGGCCCTGATCGCATTCACCGTGGCAGGCATCATAGCGGTCATTATTTATTACGGCGGACTTATAGCGATCATCGCGATGATCGCACTGGCTCTTTTCTTTGTATACCGGACCCACGTGTTTCACAACAAGAAAGAGAAGGAGAAGAAGGAGATTGAGGCCATTGAGGAACAGGAAGAGGTGTTTGATACCCGGTCTATCTACAACAGATGCGAGACAAGAATGAACACGTTTACCCAGCAACTTTCCGATTTTTACCAACGTTCGGTATCCGGACTTGTCAATGAAAAGCGGAAACCACTCAAAAAGGTAGCCAGGGAGATGAAGGAGTTCCAGAAGGAGATCAATTCACAGCGAAAGACCTTCGACAAAGTGCTGAAAAAACTGGACGACTCTGCTGTTGAAGCCGGGGTTGCCCTCATCCAGATCCTTGGCCAGATGAAGGAGACATTGAATTACATGAAACAGTTGCAGAAGATGGGTTTCGACTATGTCGAAAACCACCATCCTCCCTTCATTGCAGAACAGAAAATAGAACTGCTCCAGCTTTCCGATGCATTTGGGAAGTTTCTCGCCCAGGCACAGCAGAATGTCGGAGAGAGAAAACCCATGGAGACTGAATCCCTCGACCAGCAGAAACTGATTGTGGAAGAGCTGATCGTAACTCTCAAGATAGATCTGATCCACAAGTTGAAGAAAGCAGAGATCAGTACACGGAAGAGCATGGCGGTGATGGATCTGCTGACACTCACTTCCAACCTGCTCGATCACTCATATTCGATCGTGATGATGCAGCGGAAATTTATCAAAAAGGTGCAGTCAAAAATCTGATCAGGAAGAGATCACTTTTCAGAATAAATCACTGTCAGTATGGTTTGCCCGACAGCCTTCAACGTTCCCCGGTCAATCTTGTCGAGGCTGTCGTCAACTGTATGCCAGTGTTTGTACATGCCTGTTTCGGAAGCTTGATCCAGGTGGATGATGTCGATCATAGGCACTCCACGGTCGCGGATCACATAATAATGATCATCGGTGATATACCCTCCACGCTGAAACTGAAAATAGGAGGAAAAACCGATCATACCTCCGATATCCCACACTTTTTTCACTACATGAGGTGCATGCTCCATAGAAAATCCTTCCATCAGGAAAGTAGCCCCTGCTGCTCCCACCATGTCAAGCAGGATGCCGTATTTGGCATAATAGTCGGGATGATGGGGGTTTTTCGCCCAGTACTGTGATCCAAGTCCCCAGAAATCCCCTGAATTCATCCCCTCCTGAAGCGCTTCGGGAGGACCGTAGTCTTCCGCATCAAAAAAGATTATATCCACGCCGATGGGAGGAGCTTTTAAACTCAGTTGGCGGGCAACTTCGAGCAACACACCAACGCCGCTGGCTCCGTCGTTCGCTCCGTCAATCGCTTTGTAAAAATTTGCCTTATCGGGATCATGATCGGCGTAAGGCCGTGAATCCCAGTGGGCTCCCAGAAGAATCCGGTTATTTCCCGAAGGACCGAAAGAGGCAATTAGATTCTGGAACTTTAGTTGGGTTCCGTCAAAAGCATCTACGGTCCCCGATTGAACGATAACATCCTGAGAGTACTCCCGGAGTTTGGCAGCCAGAAAGGCGGCACATGCATCGTGCGCTTTCGTGTTGTTAACCCGGGGGCCAAAATCTACCTGAGCCTTCACATATTCAAAGGCCGTGTCGGCATTAAATGCAGGGATATCAGCAGCGATATAGGGCTTTGCTTTCTCCTTCGTGGCAGAGTTACTGCCAGGTTGGTTACAGCCTGAAAAAATTGATGCCAGTAAGAATAGGAAAAGTGATGAGGTGATGAGGTGATGAAGTGATGGGGTGATGAGGTGATGAGGTGATGAGGGAAAGAGGGGATGGGGATGGGATTGCATGGATTCTGATTTTGAATTAAATAACGTCGGAAGGGTGGCCGAATTTTCCGCTGAAGAGAATTTCATCCAGTTTTTTCCTTTCGCGTGGAGTGCTCTCCCGCTCTTTCAGCTCTTCTGGCAGGGTGTCAGGATCGCCATAATGACCAATGGCCATCATAGCAATGGGCTTATATCCCTCAGGAATCTCAAACAGTTCAACCGCTTTGCTTGCAGAGAAACCACCCATCTGGTGCGAGAACAGACCCAGGTTTGTCGCTTCAAGTGAGATATGTGCCATTGCCTGGCCGCAGTCGTAAGCAGACCATTGGTTGGGCTTGCCGCTTGCTGTTTCCTCTTTTCCAATCACGAGCAGAAGGAGCGGAGCCCGGCCGGCCCACTGCTGATTCCATCCAATAAGGGTTGAATAGAGTTTATCCCAGGTTTCATCCCCCTTATTCCCAAGGATAAACCGCCAGGGCTGTTCATTGCTGGCACTGGGCGACCATCGGGCGGCTTCCAGCAGAGAGGAGGCATGCTTCGCCTCTACGGGTTGATCCGAAAATGCTCTGGGACTCCACCGCTCCCGGCTCAAATCGTTGATCGGATGATCGTTTGATGCTGGTTTCTTCATTGTTTCGCCTTTCGCTATTAGCTATTCGTCTTTCGCTTCATCCCCCCATCACCTATATCAGTACGGTCGGGGCATGCCCCGACCCTACATCATTTCACTATTTCGCTATTTTCTTCCTTGCAAAGATAGGTAAAACCAGGCTGATCAGGAGCAGCAGGGCCGAGATCAGCACGGCGACGCGGGCAATGTAATCGCCATAGCGTACATAGAAGGTGATCTCGTTATTGGCGTTCAGCGATCCTTTGATAACAGCCGGGACCCAGTATTCTGTGACGTTGTGGGCATCGCCCCGCTGGTCGATGAAGGCCGAGATCCCGGTGTTGGCCGACCGGGCAATACTCCGGCGGGTCTCGATGGCCCGGAGGTGGGCAAAGGCATAGTGTTGCCTGTGTCCAGGCGTGTCTCCCCACCAGCCGTCATTGGTGATGATGATCATCACCCGGGCCCCGTTCCTAACAAATTCTGCAAAAAATTCCCCGAATACAGATTCATAGCAGATGATGGGGGCCACGGGAACCGTTTTCTCCGTGGAGTAGACTTTGCGGTAATCATCAGTGCCCAAACTTCCCACCGTTCCGCCGAGATCGATGGCAAAATCCTCCAGCCACTTAAATCCGCGGAAGGATGGAAGGGCTTCCACGCCGGGAGTGAGTTTGGATTTATGATACAGTTGTAATGAATCTGATGCGTTGATCAGGATAGCCGTATTGAAGGCATCATAGTAGTTCTCAGAATTCGTGAACCGTCTGGCGGTTCGTGTTGGCGGCTCCTTCCCGTAGGCTTTGAATGTTGAACCACCGATCAGGATATTCAGCTGAGGATGGCTCGCCACAACCTCCCTGAGCAAACGGAGTGTTGAAAACGTGCTCATTTCATCCTCCCACATACTCTCCTGGATGGCCGATTCGGGAGCTACGAGAAAATTGGTTGTGCTGTCGAGTAAAGGTGATGCAAGATCCATGATCCGGGCAACCACCCGATCCGGCGGCAACGAATATTGCTCACTGTAGGGATCAACATTCGGCTGTACCACCACAAAATTCACCGGATCAGACGTTTCTGTGTAGTTGTTGTAGATGAAGTAAGAGATGGCGATGGGAATTCCAATCCAAAGTATGATAGCAGAAATAATAAATTTCAAATCGGAGAACCTGAAACTTGAAACCCGAAACTTGAAACTGACTCCTTTCAGAACCTCAAAAATCAAAATATTCGCCACCAGCACCCACAATGTCCCCCCAAGTACCCCGGTGTATTCATACCACTGTACCCACATGTAATAGCTGGCAAAACCATTACCAACCGTAAGCCAGGGCCAGGTGAGGATCCAGTTCAGGTGAAGGTACTCAAAGGCGATCCAGAACGAAATGAGTGCCATGTATCCGGCTACGTTGCCGGTCAGTCGTTTTTTGGCCCAGGAATATGCCTGAAATACAATCGCCACAAAAAGGGAGTTGAGGACGATCGCCATCACGGCTCCCATGAAGGTAGAGTTGTAGATCCACCAGGTTGTCAGAAGGTTCCACGTAAAGAAAGCAGGGTAGGAGTAAAAGAGGGTTCTGAATGTTGAAAACTGTTCCCTGTTCCGCGCCATGTAATCCTCCATGAACAGCAAGGGCACAAATCCGATGAAAAGCAGACCGGGGAAGCCATGTGCGGGCCAGGCAAGGGCAAGGAAGGCACCGGAGAGAATGGAGAGGAGGAGGAGATGGACTTTTTTAAGCTTCATGGATTTGAATCGTAATATGCTATATCACAAAAATAGATAAAAGAGTGATACTAATTTGTACATTTGTCTTATGAGTCAGCCTATTTTCCTCGGATTGTTGCAGAATACAGCCATTCTGCTTGCACTTGGGATGCTCTATGATTATTTATGGGCCAGGGACGAGAAATCCCAGACCCTGGGATATAAACTGTTAGCCGGCACTATTATCGGAGGGATCGGAATAATCCTGATCTTAACTCCGTGGACCCTGATCCCCGGCCTCGTATTTGACACCCGGTCGGTGATGCTGTCGGTAACAGGCCTCTTCTTCGGGCCGGTGCCAACGGTCATTGCCATGGTGATTACCGGGGCATACAGGATCTTTATAGGCGGCGACGGAATGTGGATGGGAGTCGCTGTCATTATCTCCTCCGGAACCATCGGCATCTTATGGTGTACCTTCCGACCAGGCTGGAAAACCAAAAGGTATTACATTGAATTGCTGACGATGGGATTTCTGGTCCATCTTGTTATGCTCGCCTGCACTTACTTTCTGCCCGAACCGATGGTATTGCCAACCCTGAAAACAATTTATCTCCCTGTCATTATCATCTATCCGATCGGAACCATGTTGCTGGGGGCACTGATGATCAAGCGCTCAGAACATTGGGAGACGCGAAATGCATTGCAACGGAGCGAGGAGAGATGGCATTATGCCCTGGAGGGAGCCGGAGACGGTGTATGGGACTGGAATCCACAGACCGGCGAATGCTTTTACTCCCCACGTTGGAAAGAGATGCTTGGTTATCGTGATGATGATATCACCAACTCCATCCAGGAGTGGGATGACCGTATTCACCCCGATGACAGGGATGCGGCTTACCTGGACCTGAAGCGACATGTAGACGGAGAGACGGACATCTATATGAACATTCACAGGCTACGGTGCAAAGACGGTTCCTATACATGGATTCTCGACCGGGGAAAGGTCATGCAACGTGACGGTAAAGGGAACCCTATACGGTTTATCGGGACCCACACAAATATCAATGAGAGGAAACTGGTCGAAGAGGAACTGATAATTGCCAAGTCAAAAGCTGAAGAGAGCGACAGGTTAAAAATGTCGTTTTTGAATAACATTTCCCATGAGGTTAGAACCCCACTCAATGCAATCATGGGATTTACGACCCTCTTCACAGAAACCGAGAGCGAAGAAGAGAGGCAGCGATTTGGGAAGATCATCCGCTCTAATTCCAACCAGCTGCTCTCTATCATCGATGATGTTTTGGAGTTCTCAAGGCTTGAAACAGAGATCGTATCCTGTGAAAAACTACCCTTTTCTGTTTCGGAATTACTCGATGACCTCTATCACTCCATGAAACCCTCCGCTGATGAGAAACAATTATACTGGAGCTGTAAAACTCTTCTGGATGACTCTATGGACTACATCATTGGCGACCAGTCCAGGATTCGGCAGGTGCTTTCCTGTTTTATCAGCAATGCCCTGAATTATACCTTTGAGGGAGGCATTGATCTTCGGGTTGAGCAGGAGGACTCCTCTGTCATCTTCACGGTGAGAGATACGGGGGTCGGTATCGAGCAAGAGATCCGGGAGAAGGTGTTTGAGCGCTTTTACCGGGCCCCCGGGGCACAGAAGCTGGCCACACGGGGAACCGGACTTGGGTTAAGCATAGCCAAACAGCTTGTCGAGATCATGGGAGGAACAATCGGAGTGAACCCGGCTTACCCCCGGGGAACGGAATTCTGGTTCCGCCTTCCTCTGGTACAAGGGAAAGGCCCGGTTCCGTCTGATCTGCATGATGAGAGATCATTTGATCTGTCAAACACACATATCCTTGTTGCCGAAGATGAAGAGGATAATTATGAGTACCTGCATGTTATGCTGAAGAGAAAAGTCGAAAGGATCTCAAGAGCTAAAAATGGCGATGAAGTGATTGAGTACCTGAAAAGGGAGAGTCCCGACCTGATCCTGATGGATCTGAAGATGCCCGGGATGAATGGTTACGAAGCAACCAGGGAGATCCGGAAATCCAACCTCGCCATTCCCATCATCGCGCTGACCGCCTATTCGCAGCCGGAAGAGAAAAAACTTGCCGCCGAGGCGGGATGCACAGCATTCATCAGCAAGCCGATCCGGAAAGAGCAACTTTTCAAAGAGTTGAAACGGATCTTGTTCCAGGTTTCCCGCCATAGGCTTCCGTGACGGCTTTGATCATCGCCAGTAACGGACCTGTCCCACCCGGTCTCATGTTGAAAAACCTGTTTGATCTGCTGGCCAGGAGAGCAAAATTCCCGTTGAATATACTTCCGATATCATCAACCGGTATGTCTTGCTGGTCATCGTTCTTGGTTCAATGCTTATAATGATACCCGGAGGTTTCTCCATGAAAAAAACCGGAAAAAAGACCGTAAGCGCGGAAGAAGTGCCAAATACCACCGGTGAGGTATGAGGTTGTAATCAGGTCCCCAGGTGTTTTTTATTGCTGGAGGAGGCGTTGGATGTCTTTGTTGTGGCCGAACAAAACCAGGATATCGTCTTTCTCCAATACGGTCTCGGGAGTAGCGATTCCTTGTACGGCAAGTTTTTTTCTGAACATCCCAAACAGATTTCCTCCTTTGGTTACTGTAATTGTTGTGAGTACGATGACGTTGTATTTCTTTCGGATACCGGAATCTTTCAGGTTTTTGCCAATAAATTGACTTGGAACAATTGCTTCCACAATACTATACTCACCGGCAAGGTCAAACGAATCAATGACCCCGAGTGTATTGATTTTTTTCGCCCAGCGTTCGGCCGACTCTTGTTCAGGATGAACAATATCATCCACCTCAATAGCCTCCAGGATTGTCTGATGCAGAGGAGAGATTGCCCGGCTGATCAGACGTTTTACCTTTAACTGTTTCATCAGGGCAGTAACCAGGATATTGGAACCCTGGTCTTCACCTATGGCCACAATCACCAGGTCAGTATCTTTTAAGGGCAGATATTCTGCTGCATGCTGATCGGCACAATTCATACAAACCGTGTGACTGATGCTCTCTTTCAGGTTTTCCACCTTGGCCATCTGATGGTCCACGCCGATGACTTCATGTCCCAGTAACGTCAGTTTCTGGGCGAGGGAGGAGCCGAAATTTCCAAGTCCGATGATGATGATCTTCATTTTCTTTATGATTAATTGATTAAAATATCCTCAGTCGGATGCCTGTAGGCCACATGCCTTACTTTTCTCAGCACTGCAACCAGAATGGTGAGCATACTAACCCGGCCAATAAACATGGTCAGAATAAGGACGACTTTACTGGCGTCGGACAGGCTGCTTGTGATACCCAAACTCAATCCGACGGTTCCGTATGCCGAAAAGCACTCAAAGACAATAGGGAAGAGGCTCTGACCATGTTCAAATACCGTGATCAGAAAAACAGCGGTCCCGATGGCCAGGAGGGAGAGAAACATAATTGCAAAAGCCCGCCTGACTGAAAAACCAGAGATTTCACGGTGATAGATCTCAATCCGTTGACGGCCCCGTGCCAGGCTCAAACTATTTAAAACACCGATAGCCAGAGTACTGGTTTTGATCCCGCCGCCCGTTGAGGCGGGGGAGGCTCCAACCCACATCAAAAACAACATGAGAAGCAGGGAAGATAGCCTGAGGGATTCAGTGCCCACTGCATTGAATCCTGCGGTTCGGGGTGTTGCTGCTGTAAAAAAGGCCGTGATCACTTTTCCGATGCCGTGATGTTCAGCCAGCGTGTGATCGTATTCAAAAAGAAATACCAGCAGTGTTGCTCCTGTCAACAGAATGAATGTTGTAATGACAACAATGCGGGCGTTGATGTTGATAACCCAGGGTTTATGTATGGCTTGTTTGAATCGCAGGGCGGGTACCAGACGGTTGATCAGCAGATGTTTCAGATACTTCACGAAATTAAATACAATGGGAAATCCTAATCCGCCGGTGATGAAAAGGATTGCCACAACTATCTGAAGGATATAGTTAAATCTGAAACCAGTTTCATACAGGCTGTTTGTCAGCGTGGAGAATCCGGCATTACAAAAGCCGGAGATGCTGTGAAACACAGAAAAGAAGATTGGTTCCCCAATGGCGGCCACTTCTGCCGTGCCCATACTTTGATAGATCGCGAAGGCTCCGATTCCTTCAATCGACAATGTTAGCAGGATAATCCGTTTAAACGTGCGGTAGATATCAGCGATTTTTTCCGACTGCGTCATGTCTTTCAACAAAAGCTGATTCTCATAGGATGATCCGCCCTTGAAGAAATAGCTGAAATAACTGGTAAAGGTCATGATCCCAAGACCTCCTAACTGGATAAGAATCATGATAATGGACTGGCCGAGTACCGTAAAATGAGTTCCCGTATCCACTACAATGAGACCTGTAACACAAACCGCGCTGGTGGATGTGAACAGCGCGTCCATAAAAGAAATCCCTGTATGCGTGGCCTTGGGAACCATCAGCAAAAACGCACCGCCGAGAATCACCAACACGAAACTGGCAATAAAGAGTTGGGCAGGGTTCAGGTTACTTCGTTTCAGGTTGATGTTGAGTGCCAGAGTTTCCCTGATGAAGATCAGAAACAGGACAATATAGATCCACCAGGGATACGTCAGTACCGGAGCGTCCACCCAACCGGCCTTGCTGGCCAGAAGTACCAGGATACCTGATAGTAACAGCAGATCAAACAGCCTGACTTTAGGTGCCGGACGATCCTTTTTGAACCCGTAACGAACGATCAGAAACAGAGCCTCTGTGATCAGGATCGTCCAATAGATCCATAACAGGACCTTCTGAATAGCAGGGGACTGATGAAAGCCAAGATCATAAATGACGATCAGGCTAATCAGGATACTGATGAACAAGGAAATGTTTCGGAGGTATGTGCCAGGTGCCTGTTTCATGTGGTTTTCGATAAAGCCGGCTTTTTCATCCTTTCCGTTTGATATAATTGAGAGAGGTTACCTCGCGGATCAGGAGATCCTTCAGTTCATCAAGATTTTCTTTTTCCCTGGCAGAGATGAAGACCGATGGCGTGTTATCCCGTGCAATCCAATTTTTTTTCAGGTCATCCAGCGTCAGGTTGGTTTCAGCCGGTGGCGTTAGATCATCCGGATCTTTCTGCTCATGATGGCAGGCATCAATCTTGTTGAATAGCATGATCACCGGTTTGTCGGCCGCACCGATTTCGGACAGGGTTTGTTTCACCACTTCGATCTGATTCTGGTGATCGGGGTGCGAGATGTCAACCACATGGATCAGGAGATCCGACTCCCTTACCTCATCCAGTGTTGACTTGAAGGATTCGATCAGGGAGTGGGGCAGCTTCCTGATGAACCCTACGGTATCAGAAAGCAGGAAAGGCTGGGTTTCAATCACCACCTTCCGCACCGTGGTATCCAGCGTGGCAAAGAGTTTGTCTTCGGCAAACACCTCCGACTTGCTCAGGAGGTTCATGAGGGTCGATTTACCCACGTTGGTATACCCAACCAGTGCAACCCTCACCATCTTTACCCGGTTCTTTCGCTGGGTGGCGTTTTGCTTGTCAATCTCTTTCAGCTTTTGTTTCAGTAGCTTTATACGGGTACGAAGAATCCGGCGGTCGGTCTCAATCTCCTGCTCGCCGGGACCTCTCATTCCGATCCCACCCCGTTGTTTTTCCAGGTGTGTCCACATCCGGGTCAATCGCGGCAGAAGGTATTCGCACTGGGCCAGTTCTACCTGTGTTTTAGCGGTGGCAGTGCGGGCACGCCGTGCGAAGATGTCCAGGATCAGGTTATTGCGGTCGATGACCCGGCACTCTAGCTCCCGTTCAATATTCCGGATCTGGCCGGGGGAGAGTTCGTCGTCGAAAATGGCCAGATCGGTGCGATGTTCCCTGATGTAATCACCGATTTCAACCAGTTTTCCGGAACCAACGTAGGTTTTGGGATCAGGATAGGGAAGATTCTGGATAAACCGTTTCCCGGGGATGCCACCGGCCGTTTCGATCAGGAAAGCCAGCTCGTCGAGATGTTCCCGGGTGGAAAACGAATCTTCTCCCGGGCGGCTGACGCCGATGAGCACAGTGGTTTCGGATGGTGAGGATAGTTCGATCATAAAATACACAGGCAAAGATACCTGAAATGATGTTCAAACCGAAACTCATCCTGACTTCATTCCCAAATGTCAGTTTCCGCCGTTAACGTATTTCAGGATCAGCTCTTTCTCCGTCGAATCTAGTTTTACCCTGGATTCCATCTGCCGCATCCAGTACTGCCATTCTTCCGGCTTGTAGGCCCCCGGCAGGTATAAGGTGTGACATCCTCCGCAGTTGCGGATATAAAGCTTCCGTCCTTCCTTCAGCTCTGACAGGGTGGCCTCTCCGTTCAGGCCGGATTCCGACGGGAAGTAAAGCGCCGAGGTGCAGGAAAATACCGCGGCGAACCCGGCGATGACCACCACAAGAAGAGATTTACTAGAACATAAACGAGAAAAGCAGGCGGAACTGTATTTTTTCATATTCATCAAGGTTTAAACCATTTTGGGTTGCTCCACGGAAAGCGGCTACCTGGGGCAACACAGTGAAATTGGCCCAGAATTTATCCTGGCTGTACGAAAATCCAACTCCTGAATAGAGCGCGCTGTGGGTTATTTTTCCCTTTTCAAGGATGTTTTTGAAGGCATTCTCCTGGGTCAGGTGGAACCTGTTCCCAAACGACCAGGCAAAGGCCAGATACCCGTCCAGTTTTTGCTCCGTACCCCACTCAAGCTCATTGTTTTTATAATCGGGGGCAAATTCCGCTTCGTACACCCCATTGAAGGCCACAGTGAAATGCCCCACCCGTTTGTCGAGGATCATTTTCCCCTCAATCTCCAGTTCGTCGCTGCCAATCCCTATCTCGGCATACAGCGCCAGCCCCACCGGATGGGCCACCGGATCCAGCAATTTCAGCTTCCATTCATTCGAGAAGCCGATCCCGTTGCCGGTACGGAGCGATTTTACCGAATCCTCTGTCACCGTGGTGGTTTTGGAGGTGATGTTCAGGTAAAAGGCAGTTTGGAGGTTGCTGCCCAGCCCCACCTCAAATTCGGTACGGTTGTCATATCTGACGTAGAAATCCTCCCGGCCGGTCCTGATGGTGTGCCACGACTCCAGTTCCATCTGGCCCCGGTTCAGTACGGTACTCTGGTAGGTATAGGTGAACAGCCGGTCCTGGGCCTGTGCCCCCGGCATCCCCATCGGCAGGATCAGGGATAACAACATCAGGATCATGGTGGTTTTTGCATTCATATCGCGTTTTGTTTGTGAATCATGAATGCAAAGGAACGGCGGGTTCACCTCACCGGCAATCCCAATATGTTGGTATTTTACGGCTGGGGCTCCACCAGGTCGTTCAGCACGGCATAGAGGGTAAGACCCGGGATGCTCCGGATGCCCAGCTTAGTGGTGATATTTTTGCGGTGGGTGATGACGGTATGGATGCTGATAAACAACTTCGCGGCAATCAGTTTGTTACTGAGCCCCTGTGCCACCAGTGAAAGAACGGCAGTCTCGCGGTGGGTGAGCCGGTTGCCGGCGTTGCGGCCCTGTTTCGGCAGGATGAAGGCATGGATCTTGTGCTGAAGGACTTCCGGCGTATCTTCCGTGCAAATGATCTCTCCGAATACATCTCCCCGCTCCTCCACTGAATCAACGGTTCCGATTCCGATCAGGCGGTTCCCGTTCCTGGTCACCCTTCGGACCAGGGGACGAAGATCGTTCCCAAACTGGGTATCGGCCAGGATCAGGGTATCTTTCCACCGGGCGATCTCCTGTTCACAGGGAAGGCCGGATAACAGACAACGGATCGTGAAACCCCTTGCGAGCAGGATGCTTTTCAACCCCTGCTGAATGATCGCCGAGGCGTGGATGACGATGGAATCTCCGGTTGTCATACAGATCAATCAAATGGCATACAGAGCCAAAAGTTTGGGAATCAATATCTTATCTTCAAAACGGGCATGGTCGATCTGCTCTTTCTCGAAGTGCGACAGCGTATGCAGCAGGTCATGGATTACCGGCCTATCCACACCGGCGGGGATATGTCGTATGATGATGGTCTTTAGGTCGCTGAGTTCCTGTTCCACATTGGTGTGCTGATGGAAGAGTTGTTTCAGGCAGGCAAGCCGGGATTGATTTATGGTGCCGGACGTATCCCCGACAAGGGGAAAAATCTCCTTTTCTTCAAAATCAATGTGCTTCAGCAGGTTATCGATATACTCGTGCAGGTATTTTTCCGTCACCACAGGCAACCGTTCACCGGGCATGCATTGTTTCAGTTGCCTGATCAGGCCGTTCAGCCGGGGAATCGTGACCTCTTCGTGGTAGCGGTGTGTGCCCACCAGAAAAGCGATGAGCTCCTCCAGACCGATGTCCTCGGGTTTCGGGAAATAGCCGGCCGAAGCAAACGTATTGAGGACCTCCAGGGCGAAATGCAATGAAGTCCCGGTATCCCGGCAAGCCTCCGCGATACTTTTTTCTCCTATCTGCACGCTTAAGCCCAACCGGTCGACGATGGGCAGCAGGTCGATATAAAGGCTGATGATGTCTGATAATTTGTCTTTTCCGGTTATCATGCTATGGCAAAATGAAAGGGACATTTCCCGGTCAAGCCGGGATTTGTGCGTGTAAAGATAAAACAACCGGACGATCTGGAGGTCAAGTTAAACGAATATCTGAAGGAGCTGGTGCCAAGAAAGAAAGAGGTATAAAGAGACAGCGGCTGGGTGGATTCCGGGTTCAATGTGCTGATATTCAACTACAGCGGAACATTCAGGCGCGAAGGCGGCGCAGGCAAGTAGTTTGCATGTTTGTTGTCTAATCATTTCTCACAAACCAGAGGATCGAGGCCGGCCGATTATATAAAAAACCTGTTCAAAAAAGGAAAGATGGAAGCTGGTTTGAAAACGGTTAATCAATTTGATCTACGGAATTATATTTTTGTGTGTAAATAATTAGTTTGTATATTTGTAAACATCTAAACTAATAAACATTCTTGTCAAATACCAGGTAATACAATGAAAGACAAAACTTTATATATTCTCCATGCCAATATTTGCAAGGTACTGGGGAACCCGACCAGGATAGAGATCATCGATATGCTTGGCGACCGGGAAATGTCGTTCGGAGAGTTACTGGAGGCGACCGGACTTTTGAAGTCCAATCTGTCGCAGCATCTCACGGTGATGGTATCAAAAGGGATCCTGAATCAGCGCAAAGAGGGGTTGAATGCATACTATAGGCTGACTACCATTAAAGTTTCCACCGCCTGCCGGATTATGCGGGAAGTATTGATTGAAAACATAAAAAAACAGCAGAGCCTGATCGAAAACCAGGCCGTGGGAACGGTCAGTGCTAATTAAAACGGCCATTATTAACCAGGGAAAAGATTACACCAATTAATGTTGCCTTATGTCTGGAATATAAATTATAACGTAAAATTTTAAGCACCATGAAGAGACTGAATGTATTGATTTCATTGTTATTCCTAGTGACCCTGAGTTGTTATTCCCAGAGTATGACTGAGTTTACCGGTTCAGGCGTTCGGGAGTCCGGACAACCTATAAAAATTGGGATAGTGATCTCAACCACTGATGCCGAGACTGTCTGGAATGCGTTACGCCTCGCCAATTACTCTCTTGAAGAAAACGACACGGTGTCCGTCTTCCTTCTCGGAAAAGGCGTTGAAATATCTTCCATATCCGATAAAAAGTTCGATGTGCAGGCGTTGCTTGACGATTTCATTGGTAACGGAGGGAAAATCCAGGCCTGCGGGACCTGCATGCGAAGTCGCAATATGGAAGAGTCGAACGTTTGTCCGGTTTCATCCCTGAGCGATTTATACGATCTGATCAGAAAGTCTGACAGGATCCTTACCTTTTGAGTTCAAACCACGTAAAACCGAAAGCTTATGATGATGAAACTTATGCAGGCATTCATGCCAGCAAAAAAAATGATTGATATGTTTACCGTGAAGGTGATCAGTGATCAATCTATAGCGAAAATTGCTGACCGGGTTCAGCAGGAATGTGAAAATCACAAATTTTCATTACTACAGACATATAATTATTATGAAATTCTTGAAGAGAAGGGCTTCCCGATAAAACGAAAGGTATTTGTCTACGATATTTGCCAGGCCAGAACAGCTTCGTTGATGTTAGCCGATAATCCGGGATTCTCCATTTTTATGCCCTGTACCCTGGCAATTTATGAAGATGAAGGAAAAACCGTGGTTTCAACGATGAACATGGAAATTTTGCTTAAAGCGGTTAAATCGAACAGGGAGTTATATACTGAAGCAACCGGCCTGTTTCATTCATTAAAATCATTATTGCATGCTTTATCCGAAACGGTTTAGTTTTGCATTCAACAAATCAACAATCTCCAATTAAATCAAGTAATCACATGAGTTCGAAAACTATTCTGATCATTATCAACGACGCCCCCTACGGGACCGAAAAAGCCTATAATGCCCTGCGGCTGGCAATCCAAATCCAAAAGGATTACGAACAGGCAGAGGTCTGCGTTTTTCTGATGGCTGATGCTGTTGGATGTGCGATCCCCAACCAGAATACACCTAACGGGTATTATAACATCGAACGGATGCTGAAGTTGGTCAGCAACAAGAACGGGAAGATCAAAATCTGCACATCCTGCATCGAAGCACGGGGTTTAAAGGGAAGCCAGTTGGTAAATGGGGCGGAATTGAGTACGATGCAGGAACTGGCTCAACTTACAATTGAAAGTGATAAAGTCGTAACCTTTTGACAACACTACCTTTTAAACGTGCATTCTCCCTGCTGACAAAATTCTCGACAACAAACAAACTGGTCATTCTGCATTTTTTGTTGTATCTTTAGAGCAAAGGTGAGATTGAAGCTTCTGATTTGGGCTTAAATCGTTTTCAAAAAATGTAACGCATGCAAAAATTCAACATTTTGTACATCAGCGGTTCCCTTGGATTGGGACATGTTATCAGGGATCTGGCTATTGCCGATCAACTCCGGAAGTTAGTTCCCGGAGCTACGATTGAATGGCTCGCAGCCGACCCGGCGACCATCTTTCTGCGGGAAGCAGGCGAAGCGCTTGTGCCTGGTTCCGACACCTACGCCAATGAGAATGTATCGGCAGAGCAGGCTGCGAAAGGCTCCAGCCTGAATCTGCTGAGATATCTCATGAAATCAAGGAATGAATGGAAAAAGAATGCCGACTTCTTCCTTCGCCTGGTTAAATCAAAAGATTATGATCTGGTTATCGGTGACGAGACATACGAGATTAACCTGGCGTTGCGGGAACATCCTGAAGTAAAGAGATTTCCGTTTGTAATGATCTTCGACTTTGTCGGGTTGGAATCCATGTCCCGGAACCCACTGGAGCAACTGGGTGTTTATTTCTGGAACCGAATCTGGTCTCATGATTACCGGAAGCACATCAAACCTCCCTACGATCTTGCCCTGTTTGTAGGTGAACCGGAAGATGTGCCTGATTCAACATTCGGGTTTATGCTCCCAAACCGCCGGGATCTGGCCGGCGCCATGTATACCTTTATCGGGTATGTTTTCCCGTTCGACGTAGCTGCACTAAAAAACAAACAGGATATTCGCCGGCGACTTGGATACGGGGCAGGACCGCTCGTCATTGCCTCTATCGGTGGAACTGCCATCGGCAAAGAGGTTCTGGAGCTTTGCGGCAAAGCATCTATATTGGTAAAAGAGAAGATTCCCGGTCTTCAAATGGTCATTGTTGCGGGCCCGCGGCTATCCGTTGACTCGCTTCAAATTCCTGACGGGGTCGAGGTAAGGGGATTCATCCCTCGCCTGTACGAGCATTTCTCGGCCTGTGACCTTGCCATCGTACAGGGTGGGGCCACCTCCACTCTCGAATTGGCCGCCCTGAGGAGACCATTTCTGTATTTCCCTATTGAAGGCCATTGCGAACAAGCCAATGTAGCCAGGATGTTGACACAGCATGGCGCCGGTATCCGGATGAACCTGAAAGAGGCAACACCGGAATCATTGGCAACGCTCATCCTGGGTACAATAGGGAAAGAAGTATCCTATCCGGCCATACCCACCGATGGTGCCGTTCAAGCCGCCAGGCATATTGCAAAATTGTTGGGGTGACCAGTTTCATGCATCCCGGGACCTCCGATCAGGGGATTTTTTCCTGTACACAATGGCCCTGTCGCCGGATTTTTCGTTTTTTTGCGGCCTGAAATCAAAATACTCTATGGAAACAATAAGCTGGCCATATGCCGTATCACAACTTGTTAGTATCATCATCCTGATCCTTGCCTGGAAAAAACCGGTGTGGGCCCGGTATCTCTTTGCCGTGATATTTATCGTGGCCGGTCTGTTCAACTGGGCAACCTCCCTGCGCGCTCCGGAGAGCTACCTGATGTTTGCCGAAACCGCCGTCCCGCTCTACCGCAACTTCATCCATGGGTGGTTCAGTGAACACATCACCCTGATGGTTCCGTTCGTAGCTACCGGTCAGATATTGATCGGCGCAGGCCTGATCGCAGGCGGTCGTTGGCTGGCGCTGGGCTGCCTGGGCGCGATCCTGTTCCTGATGGCTATCGCGCCCCTGGGAGTCGGCTCCGCATTCCCCTTTTCGATCACGGTCTCCATAGCCGTTTTCCTGGTTTACCGCCACTGGCAGCTCCGCTGGGGCGCGACAAAAACAGAGCTCAGTCTCTCCCTGCCTGGTGATGAACTGGTGAAGCGTCCCGATTTTAACGCCACCCGGGGGATCGCCATTCAGGCTGCGCCCGGACAGATTTTCCCCTGGATTGTCCAGATCGGCTCCCGGAGGGCGGGGTGGTACAGCATCGACCGGATTGACAATGCCGGGATCAGGAGCAGCTGGGAGATCCTTCCTGAATTTCAGCGTCTCGAACAGGGGCAGTTCATCCCCTTCACCCCCGACCAGAAACAGGGGATGTGGGTGCATTCGTTTGAGAAAGATTGGTTCATTCTCTGGGAAGACAAGAAAGGCAACGCTTCCTGGCTCTGGTACCTGATCCCGGTTTCCCCCGGGGAGACCCGGCTCCTCACCCGGCTCCGGACCCGTTACGACTGGAAAAGTATCTGGATTTTGTACTACCTGATCTACGATATCGGCGATATCGTCATGATGTCGAAATGCATGAAAGGGATCCGGAAACGGAGTGAACGCCCGGAGGGAAGCCGCCCGGTCAGCGGCACTGGTTGAAAGGTTTGTCCCGGTTTTGTATATTTGCCGCCCGAAGCCCTATTCAGAAGAGGGCTCTTTACAAACGGATAGTCAATTTACGAATCATACCCCGTGAAAAAAGTAATCACCCACACCCGCTTTGGATTCGCCGTCGCCATCCTCACGGCCGCAACCACCCTGATCACCTTCGGCATAGCAATCCTGACCCCACCTTTGTCGGGTCCGTTCTGTGCGTCAGGATGTTTCGACTATCCTTATCATGAAATCATCTCCCGGTTCCCACGGGATTATTACTGGATGTACCCGACCATACTGATCTCCCTCCTCTTCATCCTGCTTATGGGAGCGATCCATCAGCAGGCAGATGACGGGAAAAAACTCTTCAGCCTGACCGCCTGGGGCTTTGCCCTCCTGTCGGCCGCCGTGCTGATCCCGAACTACTTCCTGCAAATCTCCGTCATTCAGCCCAGCCTGCTAAACGGAGAGACCGATGGGATCGCGTTGCTGTCGCAGTTCAATCCGCACGGGATCTTCATCGCCCTGGAGGAGGTGGGATTCATCTTCATGAACCTGGCATTTCTGGCGATAATCCCCGTGTTTTCCGGCAAGCGGGGAGTGTTCAGGGCTATCCGGCTCACCGGCCTGATCGCGTTTCTCCTGGTTGTGACGGCTCTGGTGTTCATCTCCATCAACCACGGCATCCGGCGCGAATATATGTTTGAGGTCGCAGTCATCTCAATCGTGTGGACGGAGCTGATCCTGAATTCCGTGCTGTTGAGCATCGTGTTCGGAAGCCGAAAGCAGAACAGGTAACGCCTGAAAACGGAAAACGAACATCCTCAATCGACAATCGCCCAATCCTTATCCCTTCTTCTCTTCCTCCTGCAGAAATCTCCAAACCTGCCTCGTCTGCCGGGAGGCAAGTGAACTCCCCGCGGGACAAAACGTTTCGTTGCCGGATCCTCCAGAAAGGGGATCTCAATCACTTTGCGGTTGCGCTTCTTGAAAACGAAGAAAAGATATTGTATTTTTACCGTATTGATAACGAAATAAGTATGTCCCAGGAACTGCAGAAATTTATA
>Ga0351837_1016_pt1 | contig 40755 bp, 28 predicted proteins | sample BONcelHFGM3001D6_FD_206753 | JGI IMG/M metagenome (GOLD analysis project Ga0351837, IMG submission 206753) | Enriched cells from coal bed in the Powder River Basin, Montana, United States - BONCAT cells FGM rep1 HSBNCT.FGM.300.1.D6 ...
GCGTGAGGCTCCCCCATTGGCAATTCCACCGTATGTCTGTACGGTTGGGTTACCTAATCTTTTTACTATCTCAAAGGTTTCGTAATAGCTGATACCTGCATTGCTGCCTCCGTTGAGGAAATTATATGTAAAATGTGTGGCCAGTTGATTTTGTGGCTGATCTCCGGGGGCATTGCGGAGCACATTAAGCTCATAGGTCAGCATATTACCTATACTGGCCGATTGCCCACATTCGAGGCCCACCTGAGCAATCAGGGGTCTGAAATACGGAAGGGCCGAATTATCTACCATCATTGGCAATGCTCCTCTATTGAACTGTTTGGAAAGCCTGAGCGGAGGCAGGGATGATAACATTACGGAATCGTAGGTGCTCATGGGCATCAGGGCTGCCTGCTCATTGTCCGGAGCGTTGCCCGTGGTTGATATTTGCCCGTGAACGACAGGAAGTAAAAAAATAATCAGGAGAAATAAAATTGAAATGGTTGCTTTCGTTCTCATGGTATGTGTATATAATTCAGGCGGTGAATGTAGCAAAAAAGCTCATTCAACCTGATAGAAACGGGCTATTTTTGAGAATCAGCGGGAATATTTATCTTGAAAAAGCGTACCGGATGATGTTGGCCCCCATTTGTAAGGCTTTCAGTCGGGTTTCGGCCGGATTGTTGTGAACCGTGGCATCTTCCCAGCCATCGCCCAGGTCGGTTTCATAGGTATAGAAGCAAATTAGCCTGCCCTCGTATATAAGCCCGAATCCCTGAGGCGGCTTACCATCATGTTCGTGAATTTTTGGAAGTCCCTCCTGAAATTGGTATTTCTGCCTGTATATCGGATGCTCAAAAGGCAACTCGATAAATTCCAGCTCAGGGAATACCTTTTTCATCTGAGGTCTGATGTAGGGATCCATTCCGTAATTATCATCAATATGCAGAAAACCACCTGCTATAAGGTAGTTTCTGAGGTTCGCGGCCTCCCGGGAATCAAAAAGCACGTTTCCGTGGCCTGTCATATGAACGAAAGGATAGTTGAACAGTTCGGTGCTTCCGACATCAACAGATGGTACCTGAGGGTTAATGTTCGTATTCAGGTTCTCGTTACAAAAACGGGCCAGATTGGGCAAGGAAGTTGGATTCGCATACCAGTCGCCCCCTCCCCTGTATTTCAGCACAGCAATCTGAACATCATACTGTGCCTGCGCAAAGGCTGTCAGAAATAGAAATAAAGTTATAAGTATGTGCCTCATGACTGTTTCACTTGTTTAACAATATGGCAGCCCATACAGGCAGCCAATGCGGCTGTTTCGGTACGCAATCTCGAAGGGCCGAGGCTTACAGGTACATAGCCCAGCGACATGGCCTTTTCAACCTCTTTTACTGAGAAATCCCCTTCGGGGCCAATAAGCACCAGCGTTGAAGACTCAGGCCGAATCCGACTGACAAGAAGATCCTGCACCCCGCTGTCAATCCATGCAATAAACTTTTGACCGGCATCAGCATGGGCCAGAAAATCGCTGAATTTCTCCAGAGGATTTAGCTTTGGCAGGCGACTTTTAAGGGATTGTTTCATGGCCGAAACTGCTACTCGTTTAAGTCGATCAAGTTGAAGGTGCCTTCGCTCGGAATGCTCAGTAATAAAAAAACTAATCTCATCAATCCCAAGTTCAGTAGCTTTTTCTACAAACCACTCCGTCCTGTCAGCCTGTTTTGTTGGCCCTAAAGCGACGTGGATTCCGTAACCATCGAAATCTTCGCCTTTTCGCTTCGAGTTGAGATCGGCCAAGCATTTGCGGGCATCGGCCTGAGTCAGATTGCCTTCGTAAAGCCACCCCTGTCCATCGGTAAACACTACTGGATCTCCGGCCTTCATTCGAAGAACCCTGACACAATGAGCTGATTCCTCATCTGTTAACTGAACTGTGCCTTCATGCACTTCCGGAAGGTAAAACAGGTTCATATGCTTTTATCCGTGCTTTTACTTTCTTGACTATGCTTCCGGCTCATGTCCGGATTACAAAGGATACAATACTGATGAAGCTTATGGCGGCAAAATTAGTCTAGCAACACTAATTTCTGCTTCAATCGTGATGTGCCGGCATAAGCCTCAACCATATAAACTCCTGATGCAAATCCCTTTAGGTTAATGGTCATGCTTTCTTTCAACGGTTCATTTAACTTATAAACGACACGTCCGTCGGGGCTGAAAATCTTCAACCCAGATAAAGGAACATTTCCTTTGGGCGTAATCGTAAACAAGCCATTTGATGGGTTGGGAGAAACCACCATATCGGGTAACAAGGTTACTTCCCCGATGCCAACAGTTGGTCCGACCTGTATATCAGTTAAGTATATAGGATTACCGTAAAAACTATATGTTTCGAAGGCAATTCTCACATCGGTTTTGCCAATCCAGGGATTCAGATTCAGGGTGATGCAATCTGCTCCCCACTCAACACCGCACCAATCCCATACATTCACCGGTTGAAACCCATCTTTCTTGGGATGCGTGGCAAAGTTGCCGCTGCCGTTTTCGGCATCGGCAAAGATTCTGGTCCAGGTTTGGCCACAATCATCCGAAAGGTAAATAACCAAAGAATCAGAAAACTGGTCGTGTCTTTTGGCGTATGCATGGCGAAAACTCAGGTTGATATTGTCGAAGCCCCGCAAGTCGAGTATGGGTGAAATTAACCTGTCGCGCTGTCCAATGGCATAATAATTATAAAAATTAACGGACGCAGCCGTGCTGATTCCTTCTAGTCCACCAACTTCAACTTTTTCCCATGTAATCGCGTTATCGGGATTTTCAATTAGCCATCCTGATGCTTTCAGGGTTGGCTCTTCAAAGATTTCGGCGTAAGGCAAAGGCAATCCACCGACAGTTATCAGATCAAAATAAGTTTTTGAAGCGGGTCCGTTCAGGTTTGCTGCCGTAAGGCTGACCGAATATACGACTGCTTCCTCGAACCTGACTTCGGGGTGTTGCGAAAAGGCATCTGTTCCATTAACAAAAGATACCGTTGACGGTGTGAATACCCATTCCCATTCACGGGGCATGTAAAGGGTTTTGTCGGTAAACCTGACTGTTCCATTTACACAGACGACCTGTTGGTCGGCTTCAAAATCCACGTCCGGAAGCAGGGTTGAACTAACATTAATATACCCGGCTTTGCTAATGGTATTGGTTCCAAAGTCATTTGAAGTTGTCAGGCTAACACCAAAAACTCCCTCTGTGTTATAGGTTATCCCCTGTGGGTTTTGTTCATCAGAGGTTGCCGGATCTGCGCCATCAAACACCCATGACCATTCTTGCGGAACACCGGCAGTCAGGTCGCTGAAATTAATTTGCTCTCCTAATGGTATCAGGGTCTCATTTGCCTGGAAATCCGGTACAGGCTCGAAAGGAATCCGCACATAGGCCCACCAGGTACCCCAACGGTCGCCGCCCGAGGGCAATTCGGCATATTCCTGCAGCACCCAGAAGTCAACTCCATTCACAGGATCAAGCATGGTTGCAGAATAATCGCCCCAACGGTTGCGTCCACCACCAAAGGTTTTGTAGTAAGAGGCCTTACCATCTTTATATTGGTATGGATCGCGCATGGTGTTGGGCTCATCCATATGCGACCTGAATGAATATGCAGCACTTGCATACTGATTGAGCGAGAAATTGTTGTGACCGACCATGATATCTTCGAATTCATTCACAGCAATCGTGGGGAAGGCATAGGACATCAGGCCGGAAGGGTCGTCAATTCGTCCACGCTGAACTATCTGCCCTGTTGGCGTGAGCTCCCACCATTGAACTGCAGTTCGCTGCGGGTTGTTGGCAGGGAGGAAAACGTGGTGCACCGCCCATAACTTGTTGTTTCGAAAGACAACATTCTCCATTCGGTGGTCAACCGAATTGATTAGTTGTGGCGACCCTAACTGGGGCAGAAAATCGCCATTATTACCGGCCCATCCTGCCCAGGGGTTCGGTGTGCCCACATCGCCGATCTTCGAAAAAACCGGATTAGCAACTTCTCCGCTCACCTTGAACATGCTGATGTATCCGTTTCCTCCCGAATTGGAGTTGGCAGATGATACCAGATAAAGGTTTTCTTCTTCAAGATCAAAGGTAATTGCAGGCACCAGTGTAAATCCAAGGCTGGTTGCGAATCGGGTAAAGGAAACCGACCCTTCGCCTGAATACATGGCATGCTTGTCAAACACATAAACGGTGCTGTAAAACCCATTCCCGAACATATTGCCCGAAACTCCGATCCATTTATCGTTGAAGCCCATGCTGGGATAGTCGAACCAGACCTGATTCTGCGGGTCGGCAATGAATGAATACAGGAACCATGTTCCGGTGGGATCAGAAGTTTCCGAAACACCCATATAAATACGCGAATCCCCAACCTGACTTCCGGCACATGTTACAAAAACCCAACGGTCTTCAAATGAATCATACAGAATTTTCGGATCAAAAGTACCTCCACCCGGAAGGCCTGACCAAAACATTCCCAAACTGACCGTTGAAATTTCATTGCCAATTCTGTCCTGAATCCGCACCTGTGTGTTAAGGGTAACCATCAAATGCTCGGGGCCCGGTGCTCCGTTGACATCAGGAGGAATCGAATTGCCTGAGTCGTACAAGCCCATGAAGGTGGTGTCAGGAAGTGGAGAAACTTCACGCTTAGTCCTAAGTTCAGGCTGATCAACTGTAGGTTCCATAAAAATTACCTGAGCAGGGTCAACCTCAAATATCGGGCGGTAAACCTCCGGGTTAGGTTTTCTGAATTCCCTTGCCTGATATGGTTCATAATACCGGGCAGCGGCTTCAATCTCGGAATAAGTCCTTTTCAGAAAAGCTTCGGATGTTCCCTGATAGCGCTCAATTATTTGTTGTGCCTGTGTCTGGAAAACTACCAGCAATAGTGAGGCAATAATGAAGTTACGAATGGTCATTTGTTGCTTTTTGTGTGTATAGTATTATGTTACGTCAGATATTAATCCCGGATAATTACCAGTTTTTTCATGATTGATTTGCTTCCTTCAATGCGTACCACATAGGTTCCATGTGGCCAGTCGCTCACCGGCACAGTGGTTTTGGGCGTTTTGATGGTCCCGCTGAACATTTGTCTGCCGCTCTGATCCATGATGCTGAAACGGTTTCCAATCAGGCTGTTATCAACGGTCATAACCACTTCCTTCGAGGCAGGTACCGGAAACAGATAAAGCAATGAAGCAGCAGCAACAGCCGGATTTTGAATACCGGTTACTGTAGTAAGTACGACATCGGTGAGGTACAGGTTATTGCCGAATTGATTGAATGACTCAAAGCGAACCACGATATTTGCCATGCCTGCCCATGCGCTCAGATCCAGTTCAGGACAATCAACGGAAGGATTTCCTGAGCACCATTCAGTTTCATTTGCCGGCTCGAACGACTGCATGGTGGTTTCAGCTGTAACAAAAGCGCCTTGTCCATCAGGCCCGTTGGCATACAGGCGTTGCCAGGTCTGTCCGCAATCGGCCGAAATACTGATGATCAGCGAGTCCTTTTGCGTGAATCTTTGTGCGTAGGCATAATCAAAACTCAGGTAAACATTTTCATATTCTTCAAAATTCAAGACCGGGCTTAGCAGGTAATCTCTGGCGCCCATAGTGGTGTAGTTGAAGAAATTCATCCATGAAGCAGTTGTTCCATCGGCCAGGGTTTTCAAGGCCCAGCTTCTTGCATTGTCAGGGTTCTGAACCTTCCAGTCAATTTCTTCATAGGATGCCGCTGCAAAATTCTCTTCAACCGGCAAACCGATTCCACCTGTCTGAATGAATTTTTCATAAGTCAGAGAGTTTGAACCTGTTGTATTTGAGGCGGTCAAAGTAACATCATAGGTTGTATTGGCATTGAACACAACAACCGGGTGCTGCGATGTTGCAGAAGTTCCGTCAACGAAGGAAACATCATCAGGTGTAAAGCTCCAGAACCAGCTATCGGGACAATTAACTGTCATATCTGTGAATTCAACAGCCAGACCTGAACAACCTGTGGTTTGCGAAGCCGCAAAATTCACCAGTGGTGCCTGTGCCGGCTGAACTGTGATATAGCCTTCGATGGTCAACATATCCGAGCCAATTGGATTTGTAACAGCCAGGCTTACAGAATAGGTTCCTTCCTGCTCATAAACAATGTTTTGTGGATGCTGTTCGTTTGAGGTTGACGGAGTAGCTCCCTCGAAAGTCCATTCCCAGGTATAGGGAACGCCTATTGTGAGGTCGGTAAACGAAATACCGCAGTTGGCAAAAGGTTCGGTGGTTGATGCTTCAAACCCTGCCTGGAGCGTTCCGTAATAGGGTGGCGAGCTCCACAGGCCGCGACCGTAAGTTCCGGCACGTATAACATCATTAGACGGGTTTTGAGCATCATAGTAAATTTCTAACTCCGTCACTCTTCCTGCCGCCGGGAAACCGTCGGAATAAGCAATCCATTCATTCATGCTCGCGTCGCGGTAGAATATGCCAATATCCGTTCCTAAATACAGGCCTTCGTTACTGTTTTTGTAGTAGGCGATTGAATTGAAACTGACATTTGGAAGGTTTGCTGTCATGTTTTGCCATGTAGCGCCCTTATCTGATGATTTATATATCCTGTTTTGCTGCGCGATGAACACTACATTTTCGTCAAACGGGCTTGTTTCAATGGCTGTTATGCTGTTGGTAATGGGCAGGTTACCGGTGAGTGTTGTCCATTGAACCGAAGACGCTTTTACATTATCGGAACGGTAAAACCTGTTGCCACTTGCTGCATACAGTATATCTGTGTTGGCCCTTGACTGACCTAATACATTCATATTGCTGGAACTCATGGTAGAGATTTTGGTCCAGCTTACTGAAGAAGGATTTCCGGCTTTGATATTTGTACTCCTCCAGATATTTTTATATCCGATGAACATAACATTGGGATTCTGGTGATCAATCACAAAGGGAGTAACCCAGTCACCACTTTCGGTAATTCCATTTGATCCGTTTCCGGCAATCTGTCCCTGATTTGAGTGGTTAAAATGCCGGTAAACAGGTCCGTAATAGAGTGTTGAATAGCTGTACCTGTGATCGGTCGGGTCGAAAGCACATTCCATGCCATCGCCGCCATTGACTGCAATCCATTCGCCATCTGCCAATGTAGAGGTTCCGTTGTCCTGATATCCGTTTATCACATAACCGGGCTGTGTGAGGCTTTGTCCTATCTTGTATGCCTGGCTGATCACAAGACCGTTTGTGATTTCTGTCCATGTTTGCCCGCCATTTGCTGTCCAGTAAATACCACCGTCGTTTCCAACATAAAGTCTGTTGTTGATCGGCGAATATTCGAGTACATGAAGGTCGGCGTGCACCGAAGGGACACTGCAGCCACCGTACCAGTGTGAGTTTATAGCCCAGGTTTGTCCTCCGTTTACTGATTTAAAATTGTTCACCCCACCGGCGTGAATAATATCGGCATTCGTTGGGTCAACGGATATATCGAGATCGTACCATGCCTGGCCACCGCTGCCTCCGTTGCAATCCCAGCTCATGATGTTGGGTGTTGTGGAACGCACGCTGAAGCTGAGTCCGGCATCTGTTGAACGATAGATTCCTTTAAATGAATCGGAATTGGTAAGGAGAAAATAAACAACCTCAGGGTTAGCCGGCGACACGCCGATTACCCCACGGGCTCCTCCGGGCAGGCCATTGTTGACCACCGAAAAGGTTTCGCCTCCATCGGATGAGCGGTAAAAAGTCCCGCCTGATGCGGCATACACTGTTTGCGGATCTCCGGGTTTGTACACAATCTCTTTGAAGTTTCCAGAAACCTTCATCGTCCAGCTCAGGCCGCTGTTCAATGATTTAAACACTCCCGAAGAAGTTGCGGCCAGTATTTCGAAATAATTCGCCGGATGCTGTATCATCCTTCCAACAGTTGCATTTCCCATACCTGAGTTGGATGCTATGAAACTCACACCGCCGTCTGTGCTGCGCCACACACCCAATCCGGGAGCATCACCTGCATCCCTGTCTCCTGTGCCGATAAGCACCAAGTCGGGATCGCTGTAGTCAACAACTATTGAGGACACTCCTAAGGTGGGCAAAATATCGGTGTGCGTTACCCAGTTCTGGCCATGGTCATAAGTGATCCAAAGCCCGCCGGAAGGTGCGCCAACGTACAAAATGTCAGGGTTGGTGGGATGAAAAGCAATAGCATTCAGTCGGCCCAGACCACGATAACCGTTGTAGCCGGAAGGTACCGTAAATGGCCCAAGCGGGGTCCAGTCACCGTATAACGAGCGTTCGCCACTCCCAAACCATTGTTGCCAGGCTTCAAATTCGCGTTTGGGGTCGGGTCTGGCGCCATCGGGCAACACCCTCTGTCCCATCATGTATTCCCAGCGTTTGAATGGCTTCCATCCTGATCCTTTGATTACCTCACGTCCTTCCCAGTATAGGTTGAAGGCCCGTTGCACTTCATAGAAATTCACCGAATGGTCCTGCATCATTTCCACCCAGTATGGCTGTGATGCAAGCTCAGCATCGCTGTACCTTTGTTGGGCAAAGGTTGAAAACGAAAGCACCAGCCCTGTGAGCAGAGCAATAAGAAAACTGAAAATTCTGTTCTTCATCGTGTAAAATTGTGATAGATTGAAAAATATCCCAGAAAAAGACAAAAATAGGTTTAAAACCGAAACAGGCGCTCCTGAATCATCAGTTTTTGACCAAATCCTTGTACTAAACAACAAATACCGGATGTTGTTTCTATCCGTTTAGACAATGTGCGCTCATCTTTTGTTGCATCATGCCCGGCTTAGAATTCTGAGGTAAAATGGAACCTGATATCCGGGTATTTTTCCTGGGCTGTCTGCAAGGAATAGGGTGAGTCGGCCAGAAACACATCGCGTTTTTCCTTGTCGTAGGCAAGAAATGATGCCTTGCGCATTTTGAAATCTTCAAGCATTGCCTTGTTTGTGCTTGTGATCCATGCGGTTTTATAAAGTTGTATGGATTCGTAGCGGCAACTTGCGCCATATTCGTGCAGCAACCTGTGCTGAATTACTTCAAACTGCAAAGCGCCTACTGTGCCAATGATTTTGCGTCCGGTTGCCCTTCCGGTAAATAACTGGGCGACACCTTCATCGGTGAGTTGCTCCAGTCCTTTGGCCAATTGCTTGGATTTCATTGGGTCGGCATTTTCCACATAGCGGAACAACTCGGGAGAAAAACTCGGGATGCCTTTATAATGCAACATTTCTCCTTCGGTAAGGGTGTCGCCTATTTTGAAATTCCCGGCATCATACAAACCAACAATATCGCCCGGGTATGCCTCGTCAACAACCGATTTTTTCTGGGCCATGAAAGCAGTTGGGTTGGAGAATTTCAGGTTTCGCCCGAGCCTGATGTGATAGTAGGGCTTGTTGCGTTCGAAGCGTCCTGAAACAATACGCACAAATGCAATCCGGTCGCGGTGGTTGGGATCCATATTGGCGTGAATCTTGAACACAAACCCACTGAAAGCTTCTTCGGCAGGGTCCACATGCCGCTCTTCGGCATCACGTCCTATAGGTGTCGGGGCAATCCGGATGAAACAGTCAAGCAGTTCCTTTACCCCGAAATTGTTCAGTGCACTGCCGAAAAACACCGGGCAAATTGCCCCACTCAGGTAATCTCCGACTTCAAACTGCGGATATACCCCTTCGGCCAGATGCAACTCTTCCTGAAGGGTTACGGCATCGTCGCCAATGTATTTCTTTAACTCGGGCTGGTGGATATCGCTGAACGAAATGCCTTCCTCAATATACTGCTTGTTGGGTTCAAAAAGATACAGGCTCCGGTCAAAGATGTTGTACACTCCTTTAAAAAATTGTCCCATATTGATCGGCCAGCTTAAAGGCGTCACCTTCAGGTTGAGTTTCTGTTCAATCTCATCGAGCAGATCAAAAGCATCCTTTCCGGGACGATCGAGTTTGTTGATAAACACAATGATGGGCGTATTGCGCATGCGGCACACCTTAACCAGCTTTTCTGTCTGGGGCTCAACTCCTTTGGCAACATCTATAACCACAATCACACTGTCCACGGCTGTGAGGGTACGGAAGGTGTCTTCGGCAAAATCCTGGTGGCCGGGAGTGTCCAATATGTTGATCATAAGGTCGCGGTACTCGAAACCCATCACTGATGTAGCCACGGAGATACCACGCTGCCGTTCGATCTCCATCCAGTCGGAAGTGGCTGTTTTCCTGATTTTGTTGGATTTTACGGCTCCTGCCACCTGAATGGCACCGCCATAAAGCAGAAGTTTTTCGGTAAGGGTTGTTTTCCCGGCGTCGGGATGGCTGATGATGGCAAAGGTTCGCCTGCGGCCGATCTCTTTTTTAAGACTCATGAAAAAAATTTCGGCAAAAATACGAAGAAAGCGGGTTGCGCGTACCGGGTTGCCCTTCGAGAGCCTCCCTTCAACAGGCTCATTTCGACAGGCTCAATGCATCGCAGGGCATCGCAGGGCACCGCGGGTTGCGGGTTCAGGGTTCAGGGTTGCGGATCGCTGAAGTCGCTGAAGTCGCTTAAGTCGCCCCTTCGTAATTCTAGTTCCTTGTTTCTAGTTTCTTGTCTCAGGGATTACGAATTACGACCAAAACCAACAAGATAAGCAGTGGTTTAAGACAGTTTACGGCTAACAACATCAAGCATTAACCTTAATTATGATGAAATGAACGGAATTTATCAACAAGAAGTTGCTGATTTGGAGGATTTGGTAACTTTACGGCAACAAAACGGACCGCATGATGCATAACAGGAGTTTGTTCAACCCGGTAATAAAAACATGTGATGGCCAGTGAACCGGATAAACCCAACAAATTTTTGGACGAAGAAGTACGGTTATACACCCATTTTTGGCTGTATAACCCAAGTTTTGAGAGTAAAAAGGTTGGGTTATAAAAGTGTTATGGGCAAGCTATGAAGAAAAAATCGTGGAAGACCAAAATTTGCTACATAGACAGAAGATTAAGAAACGGAAATTTGCCCTCGCACACTCAGGCACTTTTTGTTGCCCCACCGCACAGGCGATTTCTTCGCAACAAAAACAGCCTTCGTTTTGCCCCCCGCAATGATAGTACGGATAGAATTTGTAATTTAACCGACTGAAATAAAAAGAGTAATTAAATGAATTTAAAGCAGTTGAAGCCTAGAAAGGCACTTAATAAAGCATTTCTGAAATTAAAGCCTAATCGGTCTGAAATAGAAATATTTAAGACAAATTTAATTCAATTGCTTGACAGAATTAATGACAAGGAATCGGAAGAATTTCATAAATTTTTAATTGTTGACTTTTTAAAGAAAACCTATTACGAGCCGAATCATTTTATAAACACAAAAGGAAGAACTGACCTTGTAATTCATAATGGGAATAATGCGAGTAGCACAGTTGGAGTAATAGTCGAAACTAAAAAACCAACGAATAAAAGCGAAATGCTGTCACAGGAAAAAATCAATGTGAAAGCTTTTCAAGAAATGGTTTTGTACTACTTGCGTGAAAGAATTACGCATAAAAACCTAGAGATTAAATATTTAATTGCAACAAATATAAATGAATGGTTCGTTTTTGATGCAACCATTTTTGAAAAGCATTTTGCTCATAATAAGAGTTTTGTAAAGCAATTCAACGACTTTGAAGAAGGAAGATTATCAGGGAAAACAACAGATTTTTTCTACAAGGAAATTGCTGAACCATTTATTGAAAAAATTACTCAAGAAATAGAGTATACATACTTCGACATTCGGGAGTATGAAAAACCGTTAAGAAACAACGACAAAAAGGACGATAATAAACTAATTGCGCTTTATAAACTACTTTCACCTGAACATCTTTTAAAACTTCCATTCACAAATGATAGCAACACGCTTGATAAGCGTTTTTATGGTGAATTATTGCATATCATTGGTTTGATTGAAACCAAAGAAGGAAGCAAGAAACTAATTGAACGCAATAAGGAAGGAAATCAAAACACAGGTTCAATTCTTGAAAATGCAATTATCGAACTTGACAGCCTAGATAAAATAAGCCGTTTAGAAAAGCCCAGTCAATTTGGAAGTAATTTGCAGGAAAGGCTTTTCAATGTTTCGCTTGAATTAAGTATCACTTGGATTAATAGAATACTTTTCTTAAAACTACTTGAAGCGCAATTAATTACTTATCACAAGGGCGACAAGTCTTATAGTTTCCTGAATTTGGAAAAAATTCAAAATTACGATGACTTAAATAGTTTGTTTTTTAAGGTATTAGCAAGAAAACACGAAGAACGTGGAGTTGATATAAAATCTGCATTTGAAAAAGTTCCTTACTTAAATAGTTCGCTTTTTGAACCAACAGAACTTGAACACACAACGCTATTTATCAGCAATCTACGTGACGATAAACAACTCCCAATTTATAGTTCAACCGTACTCAAAGACAATCAAGGTAAGAAAAGAACAGGAAAACTGAACACGCTTGAATATCTTTTTGAATTTTTAAATGCTTACGATTTTACAAGCGAAGGTTCGGAAGAAATTCAGGAAGACAACAAAACGTTAATAAATGCTTCAGTTCTTGGGCTAATTTTCGAGAAAATAAACGGTTATAAAGACGGCTCGTTTTTCACACCAGGTTTCATCACAATGTATATGTGTAGAGAAACCATCAGAAAAGCAGTTGTTCAGAAATTCAATGAAACCAAGAATTGGGACTGCAAAACCATTGATGAAATTTACGATAAAATTGAAGACAGAAAAGAAGCCAACGAAATTGTAAATAGTTTAAAAATTTGCGACCCAGCCGTTGGCTCAGGTCACTTTTTAGTTTCCGCTCTGAATGAATTAATTGCAGTAAAAAACGACTTAAGAATACTGCAAGACCGAGAAGGAAAAAGATTAAAGGAGTTTCACATTGAAGTTGTTAATGATGAACTAATTACAACCGATGATGACGGATTAATTTTTGAGTATAATCCCAAAAGCAAAGAAAGCCAAAGAGTTCAGGAAACGCTTTTCCACGAAAAGCAAACTTTAATTGAAAATTGCCTTTTTGGCGTTGACATAAATCCGAACTCAGTAAAAATCTGTCGTTTACGCTTATGGATTGAATTGCTTAAAAATGCTTATTACAAAAACGAAACGGAACTTGAAACACTTCCAAATATTGACATCAACATAAAATGCGGGAATTCGCTTATAAGTCGCTTTGCCATTGATGCTGATTTAGGGCAAGCCCTAAAAAAGAGCAAGTGGTCAATTGACAGCTACCGTCTTGCAGTTTCAACATACAGAAACGCCCAAAACAAGGAGCAAAAAAGGGAAATGGAACGGTTGATAGCCGATATTAAGAGCGATTTTAGAAGTGAAATTGCATCGAATGACCCGAAATTAAGGCGTTTACAGAAAACTAAAGGCGAACTTTTTACGCTAACAAACCAAACAACGCTCTTTGAAAAATCGAAAAAGGAAAAGGAAGAGTGGAATAAAAAGATTCAAAAATTCACGGATGAGATTAAAAAGTTAGAATCTGACATTGAAGAAATTAAAAACAATAAAATTTATGAGAATGCCTTTGAATGGCGTTTTGAATTTCCTGAAGTTTTGAATGAAAGAGGGGATTTTGTGGGGTTTGATGTGGTAATTGGGAATCCGCCTTACAAATTGGTTGATTTAGCTAGTTTTTCGGAAGCGGAAAGAAATTATTATTCGAATTATTTTGTAGTTTCACAATATAAACCTGATTTGTACCATTATTTTTTGGAGAATTCTTATCCACTAATTAAACCTAATGGTACTTTAATGTTCATCTTGCCAAGTACTTGGATGACACAGAAATTTACAGAAAATCTACGAAGATTCATTTTAAAATTTTTTTGTATTGAAAGAGTTGTTCACTTCGATTTTCTTGTCTTTGAAGAGGCAAATGTTTATACAGAGATTATCTTTCTATCAAAGTCTCTCCCAAATAATAATCATAAGATTTATTTTAATAGAGTTACAGCAATTGAGCAACCTTTTAATAGTAATGAATTAATAGAATATCAGCATAATTTTTCACAACGAATAAATTTCATTATTGATATTAGAAGTATATCTCCTATAGGAAGGTTTATTTCAAAGATTATGGAATCAAATCCAAAATTAGAAGATATTGCAAGGGTTTCGCTTGGTTGTCAGGCTTATAACAGTAGCAAACATACAAAGGAACAAATTCAAAATCGAGTTTTTCATTCTGACACTAAACTAAGTGAGGAATATATGGAAGAACTTGCTGGTAGTGATGTTGGGAGATATTTTCATCAAAGGTTAAAAGGACAATGGATTAAATATGGAAATTGGCTTCACGATTACCGAAGTATAGATTGGTTGACTGGTAGTCGAATTTTAATAAGAGAGGTTACAGGAAAGTTTCCTTACCAAATTCAAGCAACATATTTAGAGGAAAAATATTGTAATTATAAAACAATTTTAAATGTTTGCCCAAGGCCTGATTATAAATATTCAATGAAACTTCTGTGTGGCATACTAAATTCAAGTTTTATTTCTTTTGTTTTTAGTAATATTTCAAATAAGATACAAGCGAATAGTTTTCCACGAGTTAGCGTTAGCGATTTAAAATTGTTACCTATTAAATCTCCAAAAAGTGAAAATGAAGAATTAATTGCAAATGAAATTATTTCTAATGTTGATGCAATATTAACGCTAAAGAAGGATGATGTAAATTTTAACACCAGTATATATGATAAAAAAATTGACCAATTGGTTTACAAACTATATGATTTAACAGAGCAGGAAATTCAAGTTGTGGTAGAAAGTTTAAATTAGAACATAATATTACTCAAATGGCAAAGCAAACATCAAAATCAAAAAAAATAGCTCAAAAAACTATTTTTGCCGCTTTTAATATTCTTAAAAAAGAGGGTGGCTCTTTACGAGGTAAAGAAATTGTAGATAAAATTAGAGAAACCGTTGAGTTTGATGATTATGAGAACCATCGTTATGAGAAAACAGGTTACATAAGGTGGGAATCAGTTTTTTATTTCTATACAATTGACTGTATGAAGGCTGGTTTCCTACGCAAGCATAAAGGGGTTTGGTCACTTACTGAAGAAGGAGAAAAAGCAATTAAACTTGGTGAAGAAAAACTTCTTGAAACGGCAACAGCAAAGTATAGAGAATGGGATGCAAAAAGAAAGAAAGATGCTGATAATGACGATATAGATGATGAAATTATTGAAGAGACTTCGCAACAGCAGAAAGCTTTGCTCGAGCAGTACCAAGAGCAAGCAGTTGAAGGTCTTCGTGAGTTTATAATTGGCAAAAGCCCTTATGATTTTCAGGATATGGTGGCAATCCTTCTTGAAGCAATGGGATATCACATTTCTTTTGTATCGCCACAAGGAAAAGATGGTGGGATAGATATTTTGGCTTATACTGACCCTCTTGGTGTTAAACTTCCTAGAATAATTGTTCAAGTTAAGCATCGCCCTGATTCATCAATTTCTTCTGATGACATTCAACGTCTAGCGGGCACAATGAAAAGAAGTAGTGATGTTGGAATATTTGTAACTTCTGGAAGCTTTAGTAAACCAGCTGTATATGAAGCTCGTTCTTCCGACAAACATATTGAACTAATAGATTTCGAGAGATTTATTGACTTATGGGAAGAGCATTATCAAAAAATGAGCGATGTTCAAAAGAATATTATGCCTTTGCAAGCAATTTACTTTTTAGGCTCTAATGAATAATCTGAATATAATAGCCATCCCTTCACAGTCACACACATTGCCAAGCCACACAAGCCCCGCTCCTACCAAAGCTTGCCAAAGAGTGTGCCTGTCCCAACGCACGTGTAAAACCGTAAAAAATGTAGCAAATTTATATGTCGAATCTAAAGACACGACAGAAAATTAATAGCCAGCCCATAACAAGGGGTGTAACCAATTTGGGCTGAATGGGTTACGGGAGCGGGTCGGTACGCAGGGATCTTCTTAACGGGGGATAAATCCCAAGCCCCGCGCCCCCAAACTGGTCACACCCCCAGCCGTTGAAGAAGGCGTTATTGCTTTCCATCATTTTGCCTTCATTGGAACCATTTTGGCACATGCGGGAAAAACCTTCGCAAAACTTACCTGAAAAAATGTGCTGCCTACAATGGAAGTATTTGCTAATTTTATCGGGACAATAATGCATAAAATGAGAAAAACCAGAGATTTTTGGGCTTGTCCGCCTCTGGAGGACCTGTCCGCCTTTGGAGGACGAACTGCCGTTATGAACCATTCTAAAACGACATAAAACGAACGATTTTACGAAGAAATTTTGTAACTTTGAACAGTATTAAGAACTGAAAAAATATGTTCAACACAATTGAAATAGACAGAATTAACCTGACAATAATGGGGGTAAAATTTTCGGACTTGAAAACTTTAGAAAGCACTGCAAATGCTTTGGGAAGTAATATGTTTGAAGGTTTTAAACCAACTCCAAAAGGAATTGAAATTATCAGGGACTATGTAACAGGGAATATATCACTGACTGAACTTGTAGCATTTGCCAAACAAAAAGCCTATGTCTGATTCCTACAAATACATAGACCCTGACTACACCTACACTGACCCCAATACAGAACTTTTACGGAATTTACAAAACATTGCAGACCCCGATGTATTACTCTTTGTTGAGAGTGGTGCGGTAACTAAGCGTTTACAAGAACTTTACGAAAAACCGATAAAAATCAAGGGAATTGACAGCCTTTTTGAAATTCATAGTCATTTGTTTCAAGACATATACGTTTGGGCAGGTAAAAAGCGAATTGTTGAAATAAGCAAAGACGGCAAACAGTTTTTCCCTACTTCGTATTTTGACAACGCCTTTAGATACATTGACCAGTTAATTGCCGAGTTCAAAAAAATTCCGAATGAAAACAAAAAGAGTTTAGCCGAGAAATTGGCAGAAATTTTAGACAACATTAACTATTTACACCCATTCAGAGAAGGAAACGGACGAGCGCAAAGAGAGTTTTTAAGGCTGTTGGCATTAGAAAAAGGATTAACCTTGAATCTCAACCCACCAGACAATAAGAGTGTTTACGAAAGATATATGAAAGGAACTATTGAAAGTGATGGCAAAACTTTGACTGAACTTATTTTTGAACTTATTGTCACCGAAAATGAAAAGAAGAACGGTGCATAAAACACGGGTTCTGCATCAGGCGGGGTGAACCTTCGGCAAGCTCAGTTCATCGCGTGCAAACTTGGAACTTTGTGTCCGCCTCAGGCGGATTCAGTGCTGGTTGACAGTATTGTGCTCCGAAATCCGCCAACTTCTTAAACCCGCAAACCGTTAAGGTATTCGTTAAGTTTTGTGCTATTAATATTGTTACTCCGCACCAAACTAATTCCTAACTTGCACACCAATTTCATCTTACAGAAATGTCCGTCCGCATTAGTTTGGTGACAACGCGCAGTGATCTTCGGGAATTTATCTTCCTGCCCGAAAAGATACACCGCGACCACAAAGAATGGGTGCACCCCCTGTATGCTGATGAATTCCGGTTCTTCAGCCCGGTGAAAAACCCGGCTTTCCACAACTGCGATACAGTGTTGGCTTTGGCGCACACAGACAAGCAGGTTTCGGGCCGGATCATGGGTATTATAAACCATGCCAGCAACGAGCGCAACGGACAGCTCCATGCGCGCTTTTGCTTCCTTGAGGCTTACCCTGATGGCGAAACCGCCGGAGCATTGATTGCATTTGCCGAAGAATGGGCAAGACAAAAGGGCATGCAAAAACTGGTAGGCCCGCTCGGCTTCTCCGACAAAGACCCGCAGGGCATGATGACCGAAGGCTTCGACCAGTTGCCTGTCATCGCCACCAACATGAATTTCCCCTGGCTGAACGACATACTCATTGAGCGCGGCTATGAAAAAGAAATTGACCTGGTGAGTTACCTTGTCAGGGTACCGGAAGAGATTCCGCCCTATCTGCTGAAAACATGCGAACGTACTGAACGGAACACCCACGTAACCATAACCGGATTCGGCCGAAAAAAAGACCTGAAACCCTGGATTATACCGATTTTCAGGCTGATCAACGAAACCTACCAGCCTATCTACGGATTTATGCCACTCAGCGAAACCGAAATGAAGGAACTGGCGCGAAGATATATGCCTGTGCTCGACCCAAGGTTTATTAAGGTCGTAACCGACAAGGACCACAGGCTCGTCGCCTTTCTGATCGCTATGCCCGAACTGAGCAATGGGATACGTCAGGCCCGGGGAAGACTCTGGCCTTTTGGCTGGATACACATTCTCAAAGAAGCCCGCAGAAGCCGCTTGCTGACCATGCTGCTCGGCGCTATCCACCCCGGCCACAGAGGAAAAGGCATTGACGCACTGATGGCTGTCAGGCTGCTCGAATCGGCCCGGAAAGCCGGACTTTCACATATTGACAGCCACCTGGTGATGGAAGGCAATCTGCGGATGCGGGCCGAATACGAACGCATCGGAGGAACAATCCACAAAAGATTCAGAATATACGCAAAAACCCTCTGAACAGCTACTGTCCGGAGGGTTTCTGGTTTTGCACTTCTTAAAATAAGTGCCAGATTCTTGTTCGGTTAAGGAAGTACGATCCGGCCAACCTTTCCAAAAGCAGAATTGCCAAACCTGACGAAATATACTCCGGGTGCTGCATACGACATATCCAACGAATAGCTGTAAGTGCCTCCTGTCTGATCCACGCGGTTTTCAACCAGTTTGTGCCCAAGCGAATTGAACACATTAAATATAAGTGTCTCGTTAATTTCGCGGGTTGTCAGTTCAACAGCAAATTGTTTGTTGCCAAAAGGTTTGATGGTTAATCCGCTGCCGGCAGATGCCAGTTCATCGGCGGTGGTGTATAAGGTGATGTCAACCATATAATCTTCAGTTTCGCCATATTCAGTGCCTTCGCATGCATTGTCAGGAACGCCCTGATTCCAATTTGTCTTTGCCCGCATCATATGCATTCCAAGGGCAGCATCATCCGCAAGGGTAATGGGGATAATCTTGGTGAAATTTCCCGAACCCTGTCCGGGGGCAATGATCTCGTTGTCAACAACAAGTTCATCAAGTTCATACACATAATTGTTGTTGAAATCAATCCAAACCCGCACATACTGGTTGCCGTAGCCGGTTGTTACCGTCAACTCGTGGGTGGTGTTCCGCTGCAGTTCGGTGGAAAGGTTTGTAAAGTCGCCATAACCTCCTGATGAGCAGTTAGAAACGTTATCAATTGTTCCAAGTTTAAACCTTCTCAAGCCATCACCAAGGGTACAATTCGCGCCGGGCTGACAGGTGTTTTTAATAATTGTGGCCGTGGCGGTATCGTTCTGAACCTGTGCATCCCCTGGAAATGAAGTATATGACTTCAATAAATATGAACCTATTTCGGTGAAATCGCCTGTGGCCGCAAAGGTATAGTTGAGCGAAGAGCCCTGCTCAAGCGGTCCGGCAATGGTTTCCGTTACCAACGTGCCATCGAGATTGTAGGAGACAGTGAAGTCGGATTTTGGGGCTGTGCCGTAATTTCTCACCACAACTTCAATTTCTTCCGCACCCGTTAGGTTCGAGCTGCTTACTGGCTTTACAATTGAACTAACCCCTATATCATTGCTGTAGAGGTGGGTAACATTCTTTGATACTGCATCATTATTGCCAAACTCATCCCCGTCGAGCGAAACACTAACCAGAATGGTATAGGTTTCACCTTCGTTGGAAAGGTCGGCTGTTGTTGTAAAAGAATATTGAACAGATCCGGCCGATGGCACCGGGCCGGGAATAACTTCATTGATTTCTGCGCCACCATTAATGGAATAACTTACGGGGATATTTGCCTGTTCGTTGATGCCGAAATTGAATACGGATATGGTGATCACTTCATTGGCTGTCAGGGCACCATTAACAGGCTGGTCAATACTCAGCATGCCCATATCGTTGGCCAGATCAGGAGCCACCTGAAACACACCAACCACATCGGTGCGGTTGCCAGTCTTAAAGTATTCGGCAATATGCCAGAATGTTTTGTCATTCACTGGATCTACTGTAAGGTGCACGTAGTCGGCCAGACGGTTAGAAGGGTTATTGGTTGTGCTCTGAGCGATAAGGGTCTCGTCAATGGTCATTTGCCCCAGCGGATCAGAGGCGTAACGACCTGTGTAATAGATTGCAATGCGTTCCTGGCTGCTCACAGTGGTGTAGCCCATGCCAATATTGCCCATTGCATCCATAGCCATGCTTCCCGAAAAAGCATCTTTATTGTTGTAAGGCGATACATAGGTTCCCTCCTGATATATTGCCCAAGGTTCACCGTCAGCACCCTGCCTCAGTTCGTACCAGCGGATACCGGCCAGTTCGCCCGAGCCGGGTTCGGTATCAACCACAAAGTTAAACACCACTGAGTTGTGTGTCGGGAAACGCCTGTATTGAGCCTGGTTCATGATGGTAGCCTGCAGCACATCCTGGTCAGGACCTGAAGGTTGGGGGCGGTTGGAGAATGAGCCTCCATCGAATACCGAAACAAATGGTTCTGTAATGATCTGTTGTGCCGTCGAAATCGTTGAATTGGAAGTATTACTCCAGTCCACATTGATTGTCCATACCTTAAGATGGTCAACATTGATGCCCGACCAGGCATCGTCCTGCATATAGACAACTGATGCATTTCCAACAGGCGGAAGGTCGCCGTTGGTAACGTTGAACACCTGCGGGCTGTAGAAGCCAGAGGTAGCCAGACCCGGCAGGGGGAATCCAACAAATTGGGCCGGATTGCCAAGCAAAGCCTCATCACGCTCAATGACAAAAATCCGGTTCGTCGCACTAATGTTGGCAGTGATGTAATATCCATCAGACCAGATAGAAAATTTTGGATAATCAGGGAATGAACTGGTTGTGAATCCTGTAGTGTACACATACCAGCCATCGTTCACGGGGTCAGGACCTTGTGAGATAGCCACATTGAAGCCGTTAGGGCTTTGATCAAATTCGGTAATAATGTATCGGTCAGCCTGCACATCATACAATACAATTGGGTCGCCCAGGGTATTTCCGGGGAAAATAGTACCCAGCGATGCTGCAGGGGTAAGCGGATTACCTGATTTGTCGAAAATCCTGAAACCAACATTCCAGGCAGCAAGGTAATGATTCGGACCAACAGCTCCCGTAGGATCCGAAGGTGTGTAACTTGATACATTGGCATCAAAAATAAGTCCGGGCTCACGTCCGGGCAACCTTTGTGTGCTCCTTTGCTTGTCCACCAGCGGATCTCGGTCAACAGGCAGGCCTTTGCCCGGAACGGTAATGTTTGCTCCACGGCGTTTTGGCATGCCGGGCTTTTGTGCCTCATTGGGGTCAACCCCTACGAAAGTGCCGTCCCTGAGCTGTTGGGCAATGCTGGGAACTATGCGCGGTGCAGGCAATACACCTGTCATACTGGCCTTAACAGTCTCGCTCTCGTGCTGCGCATGCAAACCAAGCATGGAAAGCATGAGAACGAGTAGCGTTAAAATACTGATCTTGTTCATGATGTGTGGTTGTGTTTGATAGTTCGGACAAAAATAGATAATTAACCTTTGGCGGCTCATCCAAGCCTGAATTTAATGATACAAAAAAAGGCTGCTACTGCAACCTTTATTTCTTGTGGGAGCTACTGGATTCGAACCAGTGACCCTCTGCTTGTAAGGCAGATGCTCTGAACCAGCTGAGCTAAGCTCCCTTTGATCAAACCTGTATTTTTGGCTTCTCAAATGAGGCTGCAAATATACAATTATTCATATTCTGTCACACTTTTTGTCAATATTTTTTACGCACCTTAGTAATAACGAGTATTAACTACTCATTATCATTTATTTACACTGTTCGCATCCCATGCATAATGAGGTCAGAGGCTACCTTAGCGGCCAGACAGAAAATAATCAAAAAGGCTGTACCTTCGCAGTCCAAAAACCACCGTTTATGTTCGATGTGCTCAATATTTTATTATTGCTTGTACTGCTTGTTTTTGCAGCCTATTATGTTGCCGACTGGATCAGGGGAAACGACCGCAAACAAGCCTACTGGATGGAAGAACACAAATCGGGCAACATTCCCCGCGAACTCAAAAAGCACTACCGCAATTATCCTGACAAAGACAGGTTTATGATCTTCTGGCTTCAGCAACAACGCCTCACAAAAGAAAAAGTGGAAGGCTCCATTTCAGAACTCGGCGTGTACCGCGGTCAGACAGCCGCCTTGCTGCATGCCTTGTTTCCTGGGAGAAAAGTCCACCTTTTCGACACGTTTCGAGGATTCAGGGCCGATGACCTGAGACAGGAAACCGGTGAGGCGTCAACCTATACTACGGCCAACTTTGCCGACACCAGCGTGCAGTTCGTGCGCAACAAACTTGGCAACAGCCCACTGCTAATGTTCCATGAAGGTAATTTTGCGGAAACACGGGAGAATACTGACAAGGAAACTTTTGCCTTAGTAAGTCTTGATGCAGACCTTGAGAAACCCACTTCCGAGGGCCTGGAATGGTTTTACCCGCGACTGGCACCCGGCGGGGTAATGCTGGTGCACGACTATAACCCCAAATGGCCCGGACTTATGAGGGCAGTGGATAATTTTGTTTCTCAGATTCCCGAAACGCACGTACTGATGCCCGACCGTGATGGCACTGTTGTGGTGGTAAAAAACAAATCCACTGATTAGCCTCCCGAAATCAGATGCAGAATCTGCACCTGGTCACCATCACGCACCAGCACTTCATCGCGCTCATTGGTTTTAACCAATTGCCCGTTTACCTTGGTTACCAGTAGTTTAAATGTAAAATTCTTGTAGCTGATCAGTTCATTGACGGTCATCTGATCCCCTTCGATATGTTCTGATGTATTGTTTAATGTAATTCTCATGATTTAATTTTTATTTCCCGCCCAGCAAAAGTTCCAGAGCCAGGTTTGCCTGCATATTGGCAACGATACATACCCTTGGGGCAAGTGGCGGATTGTCGTCTGAAATTTCAGTTTCCGAATCACCGCAAACATACACATTACTGTCCCACTGCTCTTGTCTGATCAGGTGAAAACTGCCTGTCCCTGCCATGCCTACACCCAAAATCAACGGTTTATCAGGCCAGATGGCAAGAACTGTCTCTACCAGCATTTGCTTTGCTTCCGCCTTGTCAAATGCTTCAATGATGAGGTCGCAGGAGCTGAAAACACCGGGCAGGTTTTCATGAGTAAGCAGGATATCGTGGCAGGTTACATGAATTGAGCTGTCAACAGCATGTATGTTTTTGGCCAATTCAAAAACCTTCTTACTTCCGATCTGATGACGAAAATAATACTGCCTGTTGAGGTTGCTCTCCTCGACCACATCAAAGTCGGCCAGCACAAAATTCCTGATACCCACTCGGGCCAGCGACATGGCCGCATTGCTGCCCAGTCCGCCGCAGCCTGCGATACCCACCACCTTCGTGGCAATCTTTTCTTTTATCGTTGTCCAGTTCATAGCTTTGAACCACAAAAATAGCAAAAGGATCGGACCCTGCTGCTGCCTGACGGATTCCAGGTTTAGCTATTAAAATGGATTAAGAAAATATTTATTGATGGTGATACCGTCTTTCTCTTTTTGGTTATATAATCCTTTGAATAAAACCGGGTCATGGCTATTGCACAAAGTACCACAAAGCAGGCACAGAGTTTCACAGAGAAATTGAATGACTTATCACTTTGTGCAGCTTTGTGATTCTTTGAGTAACTTTGTGCCATAGCCTATTACAGCGTTTGATATCAGGCAGACACATATTCTCACAAAACTCTGATGGATAATGATCGAAAATGAAATATCACAAATTATTATTGGGTGTGCTATTGAAGTTCATAAACAATTAGGGCCTGGCTTGTTGGAATCAGCATATCAAGAATGCTTGTACTATGAAATTAAGCAGGCTGGCTTAAAGGTTCAAAAAGAAAAACCGATGCCGATTGTTTATAAAGAAGTTAGGCTAGATCACGGTTATAGGATCGACCTATTAATCGAAGAAAAGGTTGTAGTCGAGATCAAAACTGTTGAAGCATTTAGCGATGTTCACACAGCACAAGTTCTCACGTATTTAAGGTTAGGAAACTATAAACTTGGTTTGCTTCTTAATTTTCAAACTACTATACTCAGAAACGGTATAAAAAGAGTCATTAATTAAAGTTAGTAAATTAAAATTAGGATTTAATCCGGAATTCGGACACTTCAAATTTATATCCATTCTAAATATCCTTGTAACCCCATACAGGGCAAAGCATTAGTCCACAGGCCTGCGATATGCAAAACACATGCATATTGCTATGATTGAACGGATTATGACGCAGGTTCGTGAAAAAAATGTAATTTTGTGAATTAATTAACAATGATACACATGATGGAAGTTGCCGAAATCAAACAGAAGCACAATATCCTGAAGCGCTGGGATTATGTATGGAAAGCCCTTGACAGGGGTTATACCGACAAAATACTACATATAAACCTGTCAGAGAATGCCATCCGCGAAAAGGATGTCGCGCCTCTGATGAAAGAAAAATTCATAGGCGGGAGGGGCTACGGCCTGAAACTGCTGTGGGATGCCACTACACCCTCAACCAAATGGAATGATCCTGAAAATGAAATTATTATTTCATCTGGACCCATTGGCGGAATCACACAATATTCAGGCACCGGAAAATCCATCTGCGTGAGCCTTTCACCTCAGACCGACTCGGTGATGGACAGCAATGTGGGCGGATTCTTTGGTCCGTTTTTAAAATTTTCGGGTTTTGACGCCATCGAAATTCAGGGCAAGGCCAAATCGGATGTGATTATTTTTATTGACGGCATTAACCATGGTGTTGAAATCATCGAAGCGCCGGCTGAACCTATTGACAGCCATATACTTGCTGAAGTGCTCACCGAAATGTATGCCAACGATGAAAAAGACAAGAAGAACATAGCTGTGGTTTCTGCAGGCGCTGCCGCCGACCACTCACTTATCGGCATGCTCAATTTCAGTTTTTATGATCCTAAACGCAAGAAAGTCAGACTGAAACAAGCCGGACGCGGGGGCATAGGAACTGTACTTCGTGACAAAAAGATTAAGGCTATTGTGGCAAAAATTCCGGGAGTTAAAGGCAACCTGAACAATGTTGTTGACCTGCAAGCGATTATGGAACGCGGACAGCGGTTTAACCGTGAAATGCGCGAACTCGACGACAAACAGGCCGAAATGCGTACCAAAGGTACTGCCCACCTTACCAATGTGATGAACGATTACGACCTGTTGCCGGTGCATAACTTCAAATTCGGCAACCATCCCGAAGCATTCAAAATTCACGGCGAGGTGTGGAAAGCAAGGTTTACCCAGGGCATTCCCGACGGCTGCTGGATCGGATGCAACATGGCCTGCGCCAAAGGGGTTGATGATTATGTGCTCCGCACAGGGCCCTACAAGGACAGTTCAGTGATCGTGGATGGGCCTGAGTACGAAACCACATCCTCACTCGGTTCCATTGCAGGCATCTTCAATCCTGACTTCACGATCGAATCGAACTTCTATTGCGACACATACGGCATCTGCACCATCACCTGGGGAACCATCCTCGGCTTTGTGATGGAATGCTACGAAAACGGCATCCTTAACGAGGAACGCACCGGCGGACTGAAACTCAATTTCGGTAATGCCGATGCTGCTATGGAACTGCTTCACCAACTTGGCCGGGGCGAGGGCTTTGGCCCGGTTGCCGGTCTTGGAGTAAGAAAGCTTAAAGAGATGTTCATTGAAAAAGGATGGGGCGACCCAAAATTTATCAACGACATCGGTATGGAAAACAAAGGGCTGGAATACTCACAGTATGTCAGCAAAGAATCACTGGCCCAGCAGGGCGGCTACGCCATGACCAACAAAGGCCCGCAGCATGACGAAGCCTGGCTGATTTTCATGGACATGGTCAACAACCAGATTCCTACCTTCGAGGACAAGGCAGAAGCCCTTCATTACTTCCCGATGTTCCGTACCTGGTTCGGACTTGTTGGTCTGTGCAAACTCCCATGGAACGATGTCGAACCCGAAAACAACCACGAACAGGACGAACCAGCAAAAGTGCCCGAGCATGTTGACAATTACGTAACAATCTACAAGGCTGTCACAGGAAAGGACTTCGACAAGCATGAAATGATACGGCAGTCGGAACGGGTGTACAATTTCCAGCGCATATTCAACCTCAGGCGGGGCTTTGGAACCCGGAAATACGATGCACAACCCTACCGCGCCGCCGGGCCTGTAACCGTCGAAGAATACGAATCACGCGCCGAAAGGTACGACAAGCAACTCATGGAGCTTGTTGGCTACAATCCAGCCGGCAAAACAACTTCTGAGAAAATGGCCAGGCTGCGCGAATACCGCGAAGACCGTTATGAGCAACTTCTTGATGCTGTGTACAAGCGCCGGGGCTGGACAAAAAATGGTGTTCCGAAAATTTCACACCTGAAAAATCTCGGAATGGATTTGCCTGAACTCATCGAATTGGTTGCTCCTCATCAGGAAGATTAACCAACTCATTAATTGAATTTTAACCAAAACCAGGGCCACAATAACAGGTCCAAACCAGAACTAAACGTCAAGTCGCCTTCGCAAGAGGCGACTTTTTTTTGGGCATGTCTTTCCGATATGAAGTGAAGTCCATATCGGTCTTTTCTGTATTTTTGCCACCAAAATTGCACGTTAATGGACATGGACAAACCCCCGAAGCCGCAACGCAAAGATGTGTTCCTGAACTATAAAATCTGGCTTTCGGGCCTTACGGGAAACGGCATGATCGGTGATTCCACCTATGCATTGCTGCAGCTGATTGGCGAAAAAGGATCCATTAGGGCCGCCGCTGCGATCATGTCGGTAAGCTACCGCAAAGCATGGGGCGACATTGAACAGGCCGAAGAAATACTAGGTTATCCCCTGATCGAAAAACAAAGGGGAGGAAAAGACGGCGGTAAATCGAGCCTCACCCCTGCCGCTTACAAACTACTTGAGGCCTACAGGGCACTGCAACAAAAATTTGACGACAACGTAGAGCAAGCTTTCGAAGAGTTTAAAGCAAGTTTGAAACAAATATGAAATACAGGGTTCAACTAATTCTTTTGTTAGTCCTTGCCTTTTTTTCAGGCAGTTGCGGATCAAAAAAGAAATCTGAACGCTTAGTCATTTTCCATGCAGGAAGCCTGAGCTACCCCATCAGGGAAATTTCCGCTGCCTATATGAGAGAACATCCGGGTGTTGAAATCATTTCTGAAGCGGCAGGCTCCGTTGCCTCTATCAGAAAAATTACTGAATTAAACCGACAAGCTGATATCATTGCTTCGGCTGACTACCACCTGATTGACCACTTGCTCAGGCCATCGCATACCGGCCACAACATCAGATTTGCCACCAACAGGATGGTTATTGCCTTCAACGACCGCTCAAACTACGGCAAAGAAATCAATGCCGGTAATTGGCCAGAAATACTCGTTAAGCCTGAGGTCCGTATTGGTTCATCTGATCCGGATGCCGATCCATGCGGATACCGCACATTACTGAGCCTGAGGCTTGAAGAGCTGCGAAGCAATCAGGATTCCTTAGTGGAGAAAATCCTGTCGGGCAGCCGACATTTTCTCCGTCCCAAAGAAACTGACCTGATTGCACTGCTCGAAACCGGCACTATTGATTATATGTTTATTTACGAATCGGTTGCCAAACAACAACAGATGAGTTATGTACGATTAAATGATTCCATCAACCTGTCCGATCCTGATCTTGCCGGATGGTACGCCCGGAGCAAGGTAATCATTAGGGGGTCGGAACCCGGAAGCAAACTCGAAATCAGAGGCGAACCGATCACTTACGGAATCAGTGTTTTGAACCATTCACCAAATCCCGGGCTTGCATGGGACTTTACAGCATGGTTACTTAACCCCGAAAAGGGTGGAAAAATAATAAATTCGGGTGGTCAGCAGCCGATTCACCCGGCATTGGCAGATGATACAACCGGAATACCGGAACAACTGATAACATTCATTAAAAAACAAAATAACCACCATTAAACAATATCAATCATGAGTATGAAACATGTTTGCCCGACCTGCGATATTCGTCCGGCTTTGGAACGTTTGGGCATAAAAAGGGTCAACCACGGAGCCAGCACTGGTTCCGAATGGATAGAAACCAAAGGTGATTTGCTGGATTCCTATTCTTCCTGCGATGGCAGGCTTATTGCCTCTGTAAATCAGGGAACATGGGACGATTATGAAACCATTATGGAACAGGCTACCGAAGCCTTCAAAAGCTGGCGCATGGTGCCGGCTCCGCAACGGGGCGAGATCGTCAGGCAAATGGGGAACGAATTCCGCAGGCATAAGGAAGACCTTGGCCGGTTGGTGAGCTATGAAATGGGGAAAATATATCAGGAAGGGCTTGGCGAAGTTCAGGAAATGATTGATATAGCTGATTTTGCCCTAGGCATTTCGAGGCAACTGTATGGTTTCACCATGCACAGCGAACGGCCACGGCACCGCATGTACGATCAATATCATCCGTTGGGAGTTGTTGGAGTAATCACCGCGTTCAATTTCCCGGTAGCCGTATGGGCGTGGAATGCTATGCTTGCTTTAGTAACGGGTAATACGGTGGTATGGAAACCCAGTTCAAAAGTTCCCCTGTGCGCTGTTGCCATTCACAACATCATTGGTGATGTGCTGAAACGAAACGATGTTCCCGAGGGTGTTACCAACCTGATCATTGGCAGCTCGAAACATATTGGCGACAATTTCCTGGCCGACAAACGTCTGCCACTGATCTCCTGCACCGGAAGCACAGCTGTGGGCCGCAGGGTTGGACGCATTGTCGGCGAGCGTCTGGGAAGAAGCCTTCTGGAACTGGGTGGAAACAATGCAATTATTGTTTCTGACAAGGCAAATCTCGACATGGCCCTGAGGGCAACTGTTTTTGGCGCGGTGGGAACTGCCGGTCAGCGCTGCACCTCGACCCGAAGGCTGATCATTCACGAATCTGTTTACGATACCTTCAGGGATCAATTAATCAATGCCTACAAACAAATCAGGATTGGCTGTCCGCTTGATCCGGATGTGCTGGTTGGTCCGCTGATTGACAAATCGGCTGTTAATGCCTTCAGTCACGCTCAGGAATTGTTGCTGAAAGAAGGCGGCAGGATACTGTTCGGCGGCCAGGTTCTCGAAGGCCCGGGATATGAGTCGGGATGCTATGTTGTGCCTGTTGTGGCAGAAGCGCAGAACCATTACCATATTGTGCAGGAAGAAACCTTTGCACCAATTCTGTACCTGATGAAATATAAAACCATGGATGAGGCCATTGCCATGCACAATGCTGTTCCGCAAGGACTTTCCTCGTCCATATTCAGCACCGACATGATGGAGACCGAGCGCTTTTTGTCGCATGAAGGCTCTGACTGCGGCATAGCTAATGTGAACATAGGTACCAGCGGGGCAGAAATTGGCGGGGCTTTTGGTGGCGAGAAAGACACAGGTGGCGGACGCGAATCGGGCAGTGATTCCTGGAAGGTATATATGCGCCGGCAAACCAACACTATTAACTTCAGTTCCGAGTTGCCTTTTGCGCAGGGGATCAAGTTTGTACTGTAACAACAGCACAGATTTGTCAACCAAAACACCACTACTGATACCAGCAGCATGATCACGTTCTTACACTCATACACCGGTGAACTGGCGGCTCTGCTGGTAGCGGTATTTTGGACCATAACAGCCCTTTCGTTTGAGATGGCCAGCAAAAAAGTCGGTTCTTTGCCTGTGAACATCATCCGGCTTGGCTTTGCCCTTGTGTTCCTATCAATTTTTTCATTTTTCTACCGGGGCCATATACTGCCTGATGATGCCTCATCACATGCATGGTTTTGGCTGAGCCTGTCCGGCCTGGTTGGCTTTGTCTTTGGCGACTACTTTCTTTTTCATTCCTATACGCTGATCAGTTCAAGGATAGCCATGCTGGTGATGACTTTTGTTCCCCCTGTTACAGCACTTATAGGATGGCTGGTACTGGGTGAACAGATGAGCCCGATTCAGTTGCTTGGCATGTTTCTGACTGTCTCAGGGATAGGGATGACCATAGCAGGACGCAACCGCGACACCGGAAAATTTTCCCTTCACTACCCGATCAAAGGACTTTTCTTTGCGTTTCTCGGGGTTCTTGGGCAAGCCGGAGGGTTGGTACTCAGTAAATACGGAATGCAGGAATACGACCCGTTTGCAAGCACCCAGATACGAATCATTGCCGGATTTGCCGGCTTCATAGTCATTGTTGCGCTCGGAAGAAAATTTGGATTAGTTGCAGGCGCCTTTAAAAACAGCAAAGCCATGCTGGGAATTACCAGCGGTTCATTTTTCGGGCCATTCCTGGGGGTATCGTTTTCACTGCTTGCCATCAAACACACAAGTACCGGAATAGCCGCCACTTTAATGGCCATTGTACCCATCCTGATCATTCCTCCCGCTGCCTGGCTTTTTAAACAGAAAATCAGCTGGATTGATATTGTGGGAGCAGTTATTTCTGTGGGCGGTGTTGTTTTGTTTTTCGTTTAGTTGACTGATAAATTGCTGAATTTCCATTTGCATGCAGTGCTCATCGAAATCCTGTTTCCGCTGATTTTGTTGCATACATCTGTTCTTTTCAAAAAATTTTGCTTAAATTTGTTGCCGTAAAAACTTAATAAGTAAATGTTTAACTAAAAAATGTAATGCACATGAAAAAAGTCCTGTTCAGATCATTATTCTTTGTTTTTTTAGTGGTTTTCATCGCCGGTTGTCACACCCACACCCATGATCATCCCCACCACACACATGAGGCCACACCTTCCATAACCTATGATGAGGTTCACGGCGCACTGCAAACCTGGTGCGATGCTGTTGTAAGCATCGGCAAAATTTATACTGAAGGCGGCGATTACGTAAGTTATACAACTGAGACGATCAACCAGCTTTATGATTATGAAGCAGGCAAAGTATTTTTTAAACCAACACTCACCTCGGGTGAGCTCACTTTCAGGCTTACCCATGAAGGAGCCTTATCATATTTTGCTGGTGGAAACGAGAACTTCCCCGATGACAAAGGCTTTGCACTTAGGCCGTGGATAGCTGCAACTTATACAACAGCCGGTGGAAATGAAAGCGGAATTCAGATGCATGGCGATGTCGCCCTGTATATGGGTAATGTGAGCTTCACCGATCCGGATGGAAATGTAGTTATGGTTGATAAGACATTTGGGTTCAAAAAGCGTGATGGAAAGCTAAAAATCATCCTTCACCATTCGTCGCTGCCATTCGCAAAATAGCACCTGAACCTGAATTGGCCAAAAAAAAATTGTAGCAAATTAGTTTCCGTTGCATTCGGCTGTTATTCATGACTATATTTGCATAAACAACAGCGCAATTGGCCATTAATACCCAATTTCACACCCAGGGCAATGTGCTCATTGCCACATCTTCGGGATTCGACGAAGGACTCAACGAAGCCATTCACTATAACGATCTGGTTCTGAAACAGGCAATCAGTAATGATTGCGCTAAGGTGGTGTGTGATGAACGAACCCTTGAATACCGGCTGAGCCTGATTGACACCTACACCCTGGGAAAACACATGGCTGAAAGAATTCATTTCATCAGACATATTGCCATAGTGTCGGATAAAAGACATGACGAAATTGTTATGTTTTGGGAGAATGTAACTACCAACAGGGGGGTGAGTGCAAAGGTGTTTTTTAAAGTGGAAGATGCTTTGTCGTGGATGGGCTCGTTAAAGTAATTGTCTTGCTTTATTAAAAAGTAAATTAAGGGAACCACCAATCCGCAAATTATTTTTTGTTTTTATCGCATTAACTTTTCTTTAACATCATTTGCGTGTACAATCTTCTTACGTTTGCAGTGTATTTCAAAAACAAAAACCCATTTAAAAATCAACACAATCTATCATCCATGAAAACAATTTCCAAAATCCTCGTAATCCTTGCAATCGTCGTGCTTGTTGCTCCCGGATGCAAGAAACTTCTTGATGTTGACTTTCTGGCCGACTTCGTTTCATCCTTCGACATTGGGCCAACCACCGCAATGAAGAACTTCTCCTTTTCTGATACGTATATCCTGGATCCTGAAACAAATTCAGAATACAGTAAATATGCCGACAAGATCAAGGGAGTTAAGGTACTGTCTATTACAGGTAAGGTTACAAGTATTTCCTCTCCTGTAACATTAACCAACACAGTTATTCAGGTTAGCAAAGAAGGTTTTACCACCGTAAACTTTGCTGCTGATAACATTGCAATCTTTCAGGGCTTTGAATACACCTACAGCGACACTGACAACCAGTTTAAAAACCTGGAAGCAATACTCAAAGACCCCAAACCCATCACAATTACCTATAGTGGAGTTGCCTCCGAAGAAGGAGTAACCTTTACCTACGAACTCACTTTTGAAACCAAGGTTACAGCAAACCCACTGAATTAGTTAACCTCAAAATGGACAAAAAAAAACCGGGGAGCACCCGGTTTTTTTTTTGGCTTTAAGGCCGCATTACCATGAAAACAATGGAAATTCACCCATCATTTTGTTGACCTTTTGTTTCACTGCCTTGATAACCTGTTCGTTATCAATGTTTCCGATAACCTCATCAATAAGTTCAACTATTGGTTCCATATGTTCTTCACGTAATCCGCGGGTAGTAATCGCAGGTGTACCTACCCTTAGGCCTGAAGTCTGGAATGGCGAACGGCTGTCGAAAGGCACCATATTTTTGTTGATAGTGATATCAGCCAGCACAAGGGTGTTTTCGGCCTGTTTGCCTGTTATATTCGGGAACTTGGTCCTGAGGTCAATAAGCATCAGGTGGTTGTCTGTTCCGCCCGAAATCACATGATATCCTCTGTCAACAAATGCTTTGGCCATTACTTCAGCGTTTTTCTTCACCTGAAGGATATAGTTGAAATACTCATCTGTAAGGGCTTCGCCAAAGGCAACCGCTTTGCTCGCGATCACATGTTCCAGCGGCCCGCCCTGAATACCCGGGAAAACAGCCGAATTCAGCAGGGTTGACATTGTTTTTATTTCGCCTTTGGGAGTAGCAAGTCCCCAGGGATTCTCAAAATCTTCACCCATCACGATCAATCCTCCGCGCGGGCCTCTGAGGGTCTTGTGTGTTGTGGTGGTTATGATGTGACAATGCTCTACGGGGTCATTGAGCAAGCCCCTTGCGATCAGTCCTGAAGGATGTGAAATGTCAGCCATCAAAATCGCTCCCACCTCATCGGCAATATCGCGCATGCGCTCATAATCCCAGTCGCGGCTGTAGGCCGAAGCACCGGCAATGATCAGTTTTGGCTGTTCACGCACCGCAAGTTCCTCCATCTTGTCGTAATTGATCAGTCCTGTGGACTCGTCCACACCATAAGATACGGCTCGGTAAAGAATGCCTGATGAGTTCACCGGCGAACCATGCGAAAGGTGTCCGCCATGCGAGAGGTCGAGGCCCATAAAGGTGTCGCCGGGTTTCAGACAGGCCAAAAACACTGCCATATTGGCCTGTGCACCTGAATGAGGCTGAACGTTTGCGTATTCGGCATCAAATAGTTCATTTGCTCTGTCAATCGCAATCTGCTCGGTCTGATCCACGATCTCGCAACCGCCATAATAGCGTTTTCCGGGATAACCTTCAGCATACTTGTTCGTCAAAACCGATCCCATGGCCTCAAGAACCTGATCGCTCACAAAGTTTTCCGACGCAATAAGTTCAATGCCATGCATCTGGCGTTCCTTCTCCTGACGAATCAGGTCAAATATCTTTTCGTCTCTTTTCATAAATAACTTGTATTAATAAAATAATCTGGTTTTCTGTGTGCAAATGTACGAAATTAGCCTTTAGCCACTACTGCCGCTATCGTTCAGGATTGAGAAAGCATCAGGTGTTTTTGATCTGATTATGAGGCAATTTCATCTCACTTAATTTTTTCTTTTGCTGCAATTGATGCGGGCACAACCAACCAGTGATGGCGCAACATCCTGAAAATATTTATCGGTTTCTCCATATCACAGATTAGTTGTTTCCGGCTGTAGGCATGAGGCCTGAAAACACCATCTCCGGAGTCCTGCAGTCTTTGCAACTGATCGAGGCAGACCAGGCAGCGGCTGACACCCGCCATGAGAATATGTACCGCACTGTTGATGTCAGATACAGGCCGGTTTAACTTGTAGAATAAATGAATGGTACGGTGCATCTGACTTATGAACTCTTTTCTCAGCAGACGGATATCCGTGGTCTCAGTAACAAGCGTCATCACACCCGACCGGAGGTCTTTATACACATCAAAGATGTCATTTCCCAATTGCAACAGAGCCCCTGCCTCATATAAGGCTTCCTGCTCAGCTGAATCAGCCTGCATGTCAAGTGCCGAACGATAGAACAATAAGGAAACCCCACCTTTAAAATAGGTTATCTCTTTGATTCGTTCAACATCCGTTTCATGCTGGCGTAGTTGCAGCATACTTTGCTTTTGAGCAGCAAACACTGGTGTGCATGCCTCCCTGAATGCCTCTTTATCTGCAATGTAACTGAGTGCACGGGCCTCATACCAGTGCAGAAACAACTGTTCAAAATCATTCTCCGGTTTTATCGAAGCAGGATTGTCCATAAACACATAAATCCGCGAGGGATCAATATGCCAGCGATCGAACAGATCATCAAACAAGCCGGTAATGGCGCCCAGATACGTAAGGGCCAGCCTTTCGCGAAGGCTAAGCCTCCTGCCCCTGAGCCTGGAAAATATTGTGCCCAGAACAGCCGGGACACCAAGGGCATAATAATTGGTGATCTTGTTGATGTCTTTAGCCGTGATGGTGGCATCACTTCCGGCTACAAAAACATTGATGTCATTCAACAATTCGCGTTTAAGAAACCATTGCTGGTAGAGCACTAACCATGCGAATCGGAGGTATCGCGGAAAAAACAACAGATAGTGTGCAGCAAGCTGTTTCATAGGCTGCCAAAAATAGAAACAAAACTATATCCCAAAACCAATAATTGAACAATAAATTAGTTATTCATATTTACATGACAAACTGCAATATTCTGTTGTAGGTTTGCAGTCAAAATTTATTTATGCTCAAATTCGACCGATTTACGCTTGACAACGGACTCAGGTTCCTGGTTCACCGCGACAAAACCACGCCTTTGCTGGCAATGAATATTTTGTATGATGTTGGTTCAAGAGATGAGGTGCCTGACAAAACCGGTTTTGCGCATCTGTTTGAACACCTGATGTTTGGCGGCTCGGTCAATATTCCAAGATACGACGAACCCCTGCAGAAAGCTGGAGGCGAGAACAATGCCTTCACCAACAGCGATATTACCAATTACTATCTTACCCTGCCTTCGGCCAATGCCGAAACTGCCTTCTGGCTCGAGTCGGACCGAATGAACGGACTTGCTTTTTCTGAGAAAAGTCTTGAAACCCAACGGCAGGTTGTGGTTGAAGAATTCAGGCAAAACTATCTGAATCAGCCTTATGGCGATATGTGGATGCTACTGAGGTCACTGGCCTACAAGGTTCACCCCTATCAGTGGATCACCATCGGCAAGGATCCCGCCCATATTGAACAGGCCACGATGAAGGATGTTAAGGACTTTTACAATAAGCACTATCATCCGGGCAATGCCATTGTTTGTGTCGCCGGTAGTCTGAAGTTGGGCGAAGTCCAGAAACTTGCAGACAAATGGTTTGGAACTATTCCGTCGGGCAAGCGGATACAACGACAACTTCCCGCTGAACCCCGGCAACTTCAGGCCGGATTTCTAAAGGTAGAACGGGCTGTCCCGAACGCACGGCTTCTATTGGCATTCCATATGTGCGCCAAAGGCGATGCAGACTATTATGTTTTCGACCTAATTTCAGACTTGCTTGGTTCGGGGCATTCATCAAGACTGTACCAGTCATTGGTCATCCGAAAAAAACTGTTCAGTGACATTAATGCGTTTATCACTGGCGACCATGATCCCGGGCTTTTGGTCATCAGCGGCAGCCTCAACCATGGTGTTTCTCATGATGAGGCCAACGAGGCAGTGTGGAAAGAAATTGAGGTGCTGCGGAAATCCACCACAAGCAAGAGGGATCTAATGAAAGTGAAAAACAAAACACTTGCTAATCTTGCCTACGACAACATTTCGCTGCTCAACAGAGCCATGAGCTTTACTTTTGCCGAACATCTGGGAGATGCTTCCCTTGTGAATCATTTGCCTGCTCTGTATGCCCGGATCAGTCAGGACGATATCCTCAGGGTTGCACATGATTCACTGACGAATACCAACTCAAACACAATTTATTACTGTACGGCCAAATAACATAATAAAATGAACACTACAAACATGCCCGACCGTACACAGCAACCCCGTCTGAATCCTATTCAGGCCCCCAGATTAAGCGAACCGGCAAAAGGATTGCTTTCAAACGGAATAAACTATTACATCTTCAACGCAAAGGAACAGGATGCTGTAAGGATTGACCTGGTATTCAAAGCAGGAACCGCATATCAGAAAAAACCTTTGGTGGCTTCAACTACTGTTAGGTTGTTGAAAGAAGGCAATAAAATCATGTCAGGCCCAAAAATTGCCGGCCGCCTCGACTATTATGGTGCATACCTGGAAACTAGCACAACCAAAGATCATGCTGTGGTAAGTTTGCTTTCGCTGAAAAAAAATGTGAGGCATTTGCTCCCTTTGCTGGTCTCAACTGTTTTGGAACCCACACTTGGCCAAAACGAGTTTCAAATTATAAATAATAAGCAAAAACAGGATTTTTTAGTAAACAGCCTGAAGCCCCGGCAAATAACAAACAGAAGCTTCAATGAACTGGTCTTTGGTCCTGACACACCTTATGGCCGTTCAGCAAGCGAACAAGATTTTGATGCATTGAAAAGGGAGGATCTGATTGCCTTCCATCATGCCTATGTTCAATGTAACATGCCTCTGATCATACTTTCAGGAAACATTGATCACGCTCTGGAGAAACAACTGTTTGATCTGCTCGCACAACGCTGGAGTCTGGTAAAAGCCATCGAAAGTCCGGTTCAACCAAAAAATCAGCATTCAAAAGGAACCCACTGGGTTGACAAGGAAGGCTCGCTTCAGTCAGCCTTTATGATGGGTCTGCTTACAATTGGCAGAACTCATCCGGACTTCCCGACTCTGCTTCTGCTAAACACCATACTTGGCGGGTATTTCGGATCGAGGCTAATGAGCAACATCAGGGAAGATAAGGGCTATACTTATGGGATTAACAGCCAGTTGTCACCATTAACGCACTCCTGCCTGCTGAGCATATCGAGCGAAGTAGGCCGTGAGGTTACCACTGCAGCACTCAATGAAGTTCTCATTGAAATTGACAAACTAAGAACAGAACTAATCCCTGAATCTGAACTGAATCTTGTACGCAACTATCTTATCGGCAGTTATTTAAGAGGGCTTGAGGGGCCATTCAACCTGGCTGAAAAATTCAGGACACTGATTGACGCAGGTTTAGGGATTGATTATTATTCGCGGCTTTTAACCGGCATTCAAAATATTGGCGCTGAAGAAATCAGGAATACAGCCCGAAAATACCTCGACCCTGAGCAGATGCTCACGGTTGTAACAGGCGAAAAGTTAGTATAAATTTGTGCCATGAAAATACTGACTTCACTTGTTGTTATCCTTTTGTTCCTGATGCCTGGATTAGCACAGGCCCAGAATGACCCACCAAGGCTGGTCTGTATCACAGTCAACCCTGATGGCAGCAATCTGTTGCGTTGGTTGCCTCCATTCAGCACAACAGGTTTTCAGAAATACCAGATTTTCTATAGCTCCTCCCTGACAGGCTCTTTTGACCCACTCGTCGAAATAGACAATGCGCTCATCAGCACATACCTGCACACTGATGCAAATGCTAACAGTGGCCCCCGTCGCTATTTTATGATAGCTGAATACGAACTGGCCAATTCAATCCCTTCGGACACACTGGCATCCATGTGGATTCAGGTGGACAACTCCAGCCTCACACAGGCATTTATCAAATGGAATCCACCTGCCAAACCTTTGCCCTTTGGATCGGTTGACACATACGAAGTGTATCGTACACTTTCCGACGGGGTGTGGACCTTCAGGGGATCAACCACAGACACATCATATCTAGACCCTGTGGTCATCTGTAACGATTCAGTCAATTATCAGGTTACCCTTTCCAACAGCAATGAATGCCAGTCGGTTTCGTCCATTACCGGACGCAGGTTCAGGGACATCACCTATCCTGACAAACCGGTGCTTGATTCGGTGAGCGTGGACAATAACGGCAACGTCCAACTCGGATGGACAGTCAGTCAGGCCACTGATACCTATGGATATATCATCTACAGGTTTGAAGACAATACATGGCAGGAGATAGACAGGGTGTTTGATCAGGATGCCTCCTCATATCTTGACGATCAGGTTAATGCCTGCGGACTTTCGCCTCAGTATGCTATAGCCGCCTTCGACAGTTGTGAAAACAAAAGCCCGGGCACTTTTCTTACCCCACAGCGGACCATTCTTGCACAGGTAGCAGCCTACAACAGTTGCGAACGCAGCAACCTGATCAATTGGACAGCTTACGAAAACCCTGCTCAGGCCCTTAGCTCCTACCGTATTTGGCTGAGCACTAACGGTCAGGATTTTGTGCAACTGGCTGATGTCCTTCCTAATGAACTAAGTTATGTACACAACAACCTGACCGTTGGCAATACTTATTTCTATAAAATTCAGGCTATTTTCGGCAACGGATCCAGCAGCAGCTGTGTAATAAGCTCTTTTACATCAGACTATAACAGGCCCGTATTCATTAACCTGCTTAACGTTACAGTAACCGAAACAGCTGAAGTGGCTTTATTGATAGAATCAGATACCGAAGCAAGCATCCAATCCTATGTTGCTTACAGATCTACACAGCTGCCTCAAGCCAACCCGACACTCATCAGCTGGGAAGCCATCAACGGATCGCCTGTGCAAACGATTGATAACGATGTGTTTACCTCCGATTCAAGTTATTACTATTCGCTGGCAATAACCGACAGTTGCGGATTTTTGATTGATGGTTCAGGCCTTCACCGGACCATACTGCTGACTGGACAGGGGATCAGCGACCAGCAAATTGGTCTGGAATGGAATGCCTACGAAGGGTGGAGTGTTCAAAAATATATGGTGTACCGAAGACTTAGTGATGAACCGAACTTCAGCCTGATTGCTGAATTGCCTCCGGCTTCGCTCAGTTTTAGCGATAATATTTCAGAAGTTGGTAGTGGGGATGGTTTGTTTTCATATCGGGTTGAGGCAGTTTCTGCCAACGAATGGTATGGCAATAAACTGGCTTCGATGTCAAATCCTGTCACCCTGAGCATTGAAAGTGGTTTGTTCATGCCCAACGCTTTCAGGCCGGGCGGAACAAACAGCAGTTTCGGGCCGGTGTACAGGTTCACCGGATATCAGGAATACAGCCTGCTGATTTTCAACCGCTGGGGCAAATTGGTTTTTGAATCCGGCGAAGTTACCAAAGGCTGGGACGGAACATACATGGGCGAAGCTGTGCCAGCAGGAGTGTATGCCTACGTGCTTAGCTACCGCAATCAGTTTGGCGAATCCATACGAAGACAGGGAACAGTGAGTGTGGTTTATTGAATGCTATTTTCTGGTTTCTTGTTTCTGGTTTCTTGTTACTCGTTACTCGATACTGGGTTGGGTTGGTTTTTGGTTCTTTTTCAGCATGTTGGCTGTTGTCGTTGATGGGAAGCTGTCAGGTTATGATTCAATCAATAATTAACTTAGATGGTTTGTAGCTGCTGATTTTTAGCGGCTCCCTTTAGGGTTGGGGTAAAACGCTAAAAAACAGCTACACCAATTTTAAAAACCCAGTACCAAGTACCCAGTAAAGTTTTAAGGTTTGGAAATAATTGGCCGGTGGTTTCAATTACGCCTCTCTGGTGGTTTCGGTATACTTAGGCTCACTTCATAAATCGGAAATCAGAAATCATCAATCGAAAATCTTATTTCTCTGTATTTCATATATTTAAGATCGTATAATAACGATTTTTGATTTTTTATCAAGCACCCGGTATAGTTTGAATGTAAGAATGATTGAAAGTTATGCGGTCTGTAATTGCTGATTTTTAGCGGCTCCCTTTAGGGTTGGGGTAAAACGCTAAAAATTAACTTGCACAACCCCTCAAGCCAAACTTCTTTTTGAATGCAAGATTTATTAATGTCAATTTGTGGGTTGAATGGTTTTAACCTCTTAATCTGCTGAACGTTTATTTTCTTACCAGCTTTTTACTTACGTAGTATTTGTTGTCGAAAATTACAGTTAAAAATAACTGACCCGCATTTTGTTTGTGGTTCATATTGATCTCGATTGTATTCTCTCCGGTTGAACACAAATTTACCTCTGATTGAAGCAGGATGTGTCCTGAGTTATTGGTGATGAAATAACCTACATGCACTGCTTTATCAGAAAAAAACTTAATGATAAAATCATTTTTAAAAGGATTTGGATGAACCGTAATGCTATACGGGTTTTTTCCATCTATTTCATGTTCATGTATTGAAAGTGGGTTTTGAGTTAACCAAACTTCAT